>Ga0116231_10002942_pt1 | contig 35568 bp, 25 predicted proteins | sample S1TSphgellanicum_2_FD_89695 | JGI IMG/M metagenome (GOLD analysis project Ga0116231, IMG submission 89695) | Host-associated microbial communities from peat moss isolated from Minnesota, USA - S1T2_Fd - Sphagnum magellanicum MG | ecosystem: Host-associated > Plants > Peat moss > Unclassified...
CCTGGTCGATAATTAGGTAATTTTATGGTCCCCTCTCGTTCTTGTTCATTTGGGTGGGTGGGTGGGTGGGTTGGTTGGAATGAAGGATGGAAGCAAGGGATATTTAGAAAAATAGAAAAAAAAATGGATTTTTTTTTGGGCCTCCTGTTGTTGGTGTTCTTGCCGTTTACAAATTTGAGTAAGGTTTTTTTTTTTTGGGGTTTTTATTTGGGGGGAAGAGTCGGGGTTTCTTCCTGTTGTAACTTGTTGGTGATCTTTCCATTTGCAAATTTGTCAAAGGTTTGGTCATTTGGTTTTGGGGGGGCGGTGGGAGGGGAGCTTTTGTTTGGTTTTGTTGTTTTTACCCCCAAATTTTGCAGTATAAAAACTTGGCGAATTTCCCCAAAAGAATTTTTAAAAAATTAGTCAGATGTGTGTTTAAAAAAAATCCCCAAGTTTTTGGTAAAAAGTGACAAAAATTCTCAGGAAAAATAAAATCACATGCAACTTGGTGGTCTTTCATTTTGCAAATTAGTGGAAGTACCAAAGGTTTGGATTAATTCTTTAAAAAAAATTAAATTGGTGTTTAGTTTTTTTGGGTGCGTGGTTGGAGTGCGGCCGGTCAGAACCCCAAAAAAAAAAACCCCACCTTCAACTCGGTGGTCTTTCCTTTTGCAAATTAGTGGAAGTACGTAACAAAAGTTTGGTTTGATTTTTCTTTTTTTCTTTTGGTTTTTGTTTTTGGGGGGTGCGCTGTTGGAGTGCGGTCGCTCCCCCACCTCCCCCACCCCCCACCACCACTGTCTTCCCTAAAATAGGCTTTTCGCACCAGACAACCCCCAGTCCCACAAGAGTTGCTAAATTCGCAACCAACGCACTCTCGACGCCTCTTCCCTGCCTGCCTTCCTGTTCCTCTGCGCTGCTGCTGCTGCTGCCGCCGCTCGTCCTCTTCCTTATCAGGAGCAGTAAATCTACTGAGCCCGTTCGCTAGCCCCGCTTGTGTCGCGAAGAAGCTGAATCATAGCCAGTCTCATTTCGCGGGGTCAGGCGGCGCCACGACAAATCTCAATCTCCCCCCTGCCGTTGCGGCATTTCCATTTCTTTTCAAAAACTCGCTTCTTATTAGGTACCCTTTTTCTGTGGGACCAGACGTCACGCAAGGACGGACGGACGAGGTCGTGTTGGTGGTGTATGTGTTTGTGTGGAGGAGGGCCCGGAGGAGAAGGGAAGTGGAGAAGAGGGTTTTGAAGGTTTTGGGGGGATTTTTTTGTTGTCATGTATGGTGGAGAGAGGAAGCAGAGAAGAAATCAAGAGAAGAGGAAGAGGGGAGCGTGCTTACTGTGGTGGTTGTGAATGTGATTGATTTCGTGGACAAATAAAGAAAGAAAAAAAGAAAAGGAAAGCACATTCTTCAATGATCTGTGAAAAGACAACATTCTTGTTGTGCGGAGGAGATTGTAGTATTCAGCCGATGCCACGGCTTTTGGTTCAAGAACCAATGCATCATCATCGCCGCTTGCTTTGGGGGGCGGCTACCATGGGGTCGGATGTGTGTCTGTGTTTTTTGAACTCTGTCTTGTTGTTGCAAGTTTTTGGATAGTTTGCACATTCGCAACACAGGGAGACCAAACCCTGGTGTGTTCTGACGGCACAGAAAAAGAGAGACAGAGACAGAGAGCCTTTTTGTTCTTGTTTTCGATCGGCCTGAAAAAGGAGGAGGAGGAGGAGAGGTGAATTGCTACCATGGCAGGACTAGAGCAGTTGAAGAAGAGATTGCTCCCGTTGATGAATATGGATCCAGGTGTGGGACCGGGGATGTCCGTGGATGCGTCTGCCTCTTACAAGGTACCTAGGTTTTGATCTGCCATCTCGGCTTGTGAATGAGGGATGCAAGCAGGATTAGAAGACAATAGTATAGGATGTCGTGGCCTGTGCAATCTCATCAATTGTTCAGAGAAGGAAGTGATTCATGAGACTTCTGCTTATGTAAATGCACCAGACAAATTAAGGACTTGACCACAGGGCAGTATGCAAACTAGGGTTGCAATTCTACTTTGCTGTCTTGTAGTCAAGTGGAAAGCATGTGTGATTGTACAGCTAACAGGGAAGCAAAAGTAAGGGGCTCTTGAATTGGTTTACTGCAGATTAGTTTCTCACAAAGGAGTAAAGTGATTGACCAGCAGGCTTTTTTATTTGTTGTTGTTGTTGTTGTGTGTTTGGAAGGTGACAGATGGAGGATCACTGAATCTGTTAAGTAGATCGTGTGCGGAGTACAACATCAATGAACTAGGGTTACAGAAGCGTAGATCTGCAAGCTTGGATGATAAGGATGCAGGTGATCAGGAGAAGACCTACCAATGTGCATCCAGTGAGATGTGTGTGTTTGGTGCCATTGGTTGGGGTGCCAGTAGCGTTGTCCGCAAGGCCATACACATTCCGACCCACCGGATCCTTGCATTGAAGAAAATCAATGTATTTGAGAAGGCAAGTAAGCATATAAACTTGCTTGGCTGTGCCTGAAGCTGGTTGATTACATCCCTAACTCCATTTTAGTGTTGGATGGCAGCACATCATGTGTGGCATGTGGAAAAGAAGTTGGAGGAGTACATGCAGATTGTTTTGTTCATAACTAGAACCACCACGTAATTGTGATTGCAGACAACCAGGCAAATGTACAATTGTCACAGAAGCTGAAGACAAGTTCATTCTGAGAGAAATGTCTCAGAAGATTCTTCTCTGAGGTTGAACTTGTTAGCTGGTTTGGTTTTTGGACTCATTTATGGTTGCACTTTGCCTATATGGAATCAGTGAGTTTTTGTTATTTGTCTTGAACTTGAGACTTTATCATTGGTTACTCACACTTTAGAGCTGAGCTTCTGGCTTTGTGATGTGGTTTGGGAAACTCCAGGAAAAGAGGCAGCAACTGTTGAATGAAATACGGACATTATGCGAGGCACCTCGAGTAAGGGGTTTGGTCGAATTTTATGGGGCCTTCTATTCTCCTGACAGTGGCCAGATCAGCATTGCTCTTGAATACATGGATGGAGGATCATTGGCTGACATTGTTCGGACTAAGAAGTTCATTCCTGAACCGATTCTCTCTGTCATCACTCGCAAAGTCTTAAAGGTGAAGATTGACAATGTCATGTGCATTTTCCTTCTCCTTAATGATGCTTACAACTGAATTTTCTGAGTTCCAATCTTATATGCATGGACCCCATGTACATATGCATCCATGAGATAAAATTAGGTCCTTTGATGACAGTAAAGCATGCACCAGCAATGCAATTGAGATGTGAGGTTCTAACTTGGTGTTATGGTAAATTACTCCCTGGCTGATTCACATCAGGGCCTGGTCTTTCTGCATGGAGAACGACACTTGGTGCATCGGGACATCAAACCTGCCAACCTGCTTATAAATCTTAATGGAGAGCCCAAGATTACTGATTTTGGTATCAGTGCTGGTCTGGATAACTCAATAGCCATGGTGTGTTATCCCTCAGGCATTTACCCAATCACATGAATTGTTGTGCTCCTTAATGTGAGTGTGGTGCTCAAGATGATTTGATCTATGCAAGAGGGCTTATCCAATTTTACCCTGCTGATGAAGGCTTTGTTGGTGTTGCTTGTCTCAGTGTGCCACATTTGTGGGAACGGTGACATACATGTCTCCAGAGAGAATAAACAATCAGTGCTACTCATATCCAGCAGATATCTGGAGCCTGGGACTTTCACTGTTGGAGTGTGGAACTGGTGAATTTCCCTATAATGCCAGCAAAGGACCTGTCAATCTCATGCTCCAAGTATGTCTATAACCAATTTCAAAAGTTGATGTTCAAGCACTGTGGCAGTGAATGACTAAATAGTAGTAACTGCAGAGAGCCTGTTAAATTAGAACTGACAGTTTATCCATGGGCAAACTGGTAATGGATGGATAGAGCTCAAGCACTGTTGGGGTGAGGAGAACTGATTTTTCTTGTTTTTTGGATTGTGTGAAATGGGCAAAAGGAGAGCATGATGTCATGATGATTGTCTTGAGGCCAGAGGGAAAGTTTGCTAGTGATGTCACACATCTTGTGCCAGCCATGAGTGGGATGCTCAATGCTGCCAAGATTTGAATTATGGAAATCCGTGGAAATCTGATGTTTCCACATGGTATAAATGTAACATGCAGTTACAAAAAAATTGTTGTATTTGTGTACTGACAAAATCAGATGCAAGCAGGTCATGTATGACCCATCTCCTTCACCCCCATCCGATCGGTTTTCTTCTGAGTTTCGATCATTTGTGGATGCTTGTCTCCTGAAAGAAGCAGATGCTCGTCCAACAGCAGAGCAAGTAAATATTTAAAGTCCTGATACTCCTCCTTCAACTTGTGTTCCATGTCACTGCTTCTATAATATTTGCATTTGCATGATATTCGGAGGTTCCAGATTTTTTTACTGATTAAGTTGTGTGCAGTTGATGTCACATCCCTTCATCAAGAAGTATGAGGATACAGAAGTGGATCTGCCAGGGTTTGTGCACAGCATTTTTGACCCAACAGAACGTCTCAAGGACCTCTCTGATGTAAGTTCTTGGTAGCAATATGTAGTCATGACTAATGATTTCCTGTGTGGGAGAGTCCCAAGCTGACTATCATCACTCCCTAAAACTGCAAACGTGATGTAATTTTTCATCTGTTCAGTTGCAGTTAAGGTGTATTTGGTGAAAGTGTGTGAATTGCTCTGATATGGTTTCTTTCTACCAAATTCTCTTCTTCTTAGTCTCCAAGATATATTTCAACTAGGGAATTTTCTATCAAATGGTTGGGCAGTAGGTACATTTCATTAAAGTTGTCTGCTCCTTGGCAAATGTCAGGTGACTCTTACTAGGTTGTTCACTCACTGTCTTACATGCACCTTTTTTTCTCTGATAACAGATGCTTACGGTGCACTACTACATGTTGTTTGATGGTCCCAGTGTGAGGTGGCCTCACATGAAGGGCATCTATGGCCCAAATTCCACTCTCTCGTAAGCTGCTTCAGCATTTTCCTTCACACAAGCTCTGTCAAAGCTGGACAATGACTTGCAACTTTGTCTGGGCATTTGCAGTCTGATGTTGAGTATTTTCATTAATTTCATTGTTGGTTGTGGAAATATTGGACTAAAACATAGAGAGACTAATTGGAAAAAGTAACATGGCATGGGGAATATGCTGCTATGGTGGCACTTACCTTGGGTGGGGGCTCCTGTTTTGTAATTAGGTTTGCAAATCAGGTGGTCACGGGGGCTGAGGAGATTTTTGAAACTTTGACCAACATCCGCAACATGCTAGCAGGGGAGCATGCAGATGAGAGATTAGTACATGTAGTGGAAAACTTGCAGTGCTGTGCATTTGTAAAGCGTGGAGTTATGATTCGTGTGTCAGGCTCATTTGTTGTTGGAACGCACTTTGTCCCAACAGGTATTTCTCTACTTCACTTTCTCTCCATGTGGGGGAGTGCATGTTGCCTGGAAGAAATATGGGGGAGCATAACAGGAGACAGTATTTCTATGGGTCATCTAGTCCATGCAAGCATGGGAGGACTCACATATGGAGCTGATTTGACCATTTGTATTGTATAGGTGATGGTGTCCAAGTTGAGGGGGTGCCAAGCAGCCCTTGTATAGACGTTGAGAAGCAGCGTATGGGAACATTTAGTGAACAATTTTGCATGGAGCCAGGGGAACAGATGGGGTCATTCTACATCTCCAAACAAGAGCTGTACATCCAACAATAGTTATCTAGTGATTATGGAAAGGTTTGTTTGCCCTTTTGAGCTTATGCCTGAATGTTCCAAGGGTTCAGTTTCTCATCCTGGTCTAATGCTTTGAGGTACCTGAACTATTGTTTTTCTTTCAGTGTATTGGAGAGATGATGGTTGTAAAGTAAATAGCATTGAATTGAGACTGTCATCAAGTTCTCCTATTGAGCACCATATGATGAAAGATGAATTCCAACCCCCTATGTATCTTGGAAAATTACTTGTGTCAGAACTGAGCTGTGAGGTAGGTCTAAAAGATGGATTAGTAAGTTTGTCCAGCAACATGTTGATTGTGTGTGTAACCTCTCTGGTTTGTGTCTGGTGCAGTGGTGCAGCAGTTATTGCTGCCTTTACTTTATGTCCATCTGGGGCTTTGTGCAATTCTACATGAGCATGGTAGACTTCATGGAGCTGCTGGGAAGTGTTCTCATGGGTAGAGATTACCCAGGAGTAGTTTTTGACTGTAAGAGCTCATGAAAAGGAGGAAATCAACAGCACTCTTTTTTCTGCTGCAAGAAAATGGGTCTTTTCATGAGACATAAATGAGGTCAAAAAGTTTTCAACCATTGCATCTCTGTTGGGCACTTCGGAGTATTTGCGAGGGTGATGGCTAGTGATGACTTGATGCTTCAGTCTCTCTTGACAGTTTTGATCTTTGCTCAATTCAAGTGTTCTTGGAATGAGTGCTGGATTCCCCCCTTCCTTTAAAGAGGGATAGTTTCCCTGTTGTCTTATGCACAGGCATCAGATCTTCTCAGGTATTTCATGTAAGTGTTTGGACCTGGCATCCATCATGCAATTTCTGTGTCTTGTCTCTGGTTGGATGATAGAGGGCAAGCTGATGGCATGTTTTGCACAAAGAAATCTATGGTAACTAGTGTTTGAAAGGGTGGAATTTGTTTGAAGGATAGGTTCTGTTGTAATTTGCCAAAAAGCTTTCTTCACAGTTAAAAGGAATCAATCCATGTTCTAGATATTCCTTCAGGTGAACAACAAGATTTGATGCTTTGATGCCCTCAAAGAAGATATATATGGAAGTGCACTAGAGGGTAAAGCAAACTTGTAGAAGGAAAAAGAAAAGCAAACCTCAATGATGGGTTATATAGTATGCTGTGCACCCTTGAACATTTTAAATTTGTTCTGACAAATTCCAAAGTAGGTAGTGTGATTTTCTACATAGGTATTCAGATTACATCATTTTTGTTGTTTTGTTATCATCATATTCACAAAAGCTACTATATATTCATGGGTGATAAATGTTGTTCAATAACATAGATAGTATATAGTAGATGGGTTACTGAAATAATGAAAACTATGCTTAACATGTAGACTATTGTTAATCTTCAAAGAAAATTAATGAGCTGAAAACATGAACCCTGGACCGTGTGTTGGAAATGTACTGACTGAGAAGAGGAATTCTTCTTGGGTTCAAGTCTACTGTGGCTTTTAATAGTAATTTTCTCAATGGTGAAAAAGAGGTTTCAAGTCTCAACAAATGGGGTCATTGACTAATAATGGCTCCACATCTGGCTTTGTTGTTAATGGCAAGTTGAAATACAATAATGAGAAATGATGGAGTCATGTAACATGGAACTTACTTATGAAAGAATGTCCAAGGTATTTTTAAGTGTATTTGGAGGTATGCTTCGAGAGTGTAAAATCTTGTGGGGGGCCTTTCAGAAAATTGAATGTCCATGCTTGTGGGTGTTTCGTTTTTCAAAGTGTCTTGCATCATTCTTTTTCCCCATTATACTCATTGGGTATCATGAAAACAAAAAAGGTTAAAAAAAAAATTGTGTCAATTTTGATACCCAAAGGATACTTGTTGGGTATCATGATCAAGGTTTATGTTGTACGGTTTAGAAATGTGCATAATTTAATTATCATGCTACATGAAAGTTGACCTAGTTAATGATGAACTTACATTTTGTCTTAAATATTAAACTATTTCTTTTTATGTGAACATTAGCAATTATATAATGCAAAATAGCTCAAATATAATTTATGTATTGATCTAAATCCAATCCACATGAATATCTTTATTTTAAAAATATATATGACCATCTATTTATGAAGGAAGATCAATTGTTTGTTTGTTTGTTTTGTTCCTCAAGTTTAGATCTCCCAAACCACAATGCTTCTTCTTGTGCTTTTGGTATTGTTGGAAAGCCCTTGATGAGTAACGGTGCACCGAGTTGGTTTCATAATGTTTTGAGCTATGGTGAAAAAGTTATTGAATATTGAACAAAATTTTCACTGAATTTCCATCTAAATCAAAACTAAAAATCATAATGAAATTTGGCTGCTCTCTTGGTATTATTGGAAAGCCCTTAGTGAGTAGGATTTCATGAAGGTGGTTTGAATTTTTTTTAACCTAAGGTGCAAGAGATATTGAATTTTGAGTAAATTTTTTTCATTTGGAAATTTAATGAATAAATCACAAAAAATGGTTATGGAAGGAAAAATTAGTTAGGCAACAAGTTCAAACTTGGGCCACTGGCTACACTAGAGTTAAGTTAGGCCACAAAAAGACACTCTTCCCTCTGGGCAGAGCCAACAAAAAAAAAGAAAACCTTTATGGCCTGGATGGCATTGCCAAAAACTGAAGGACGAGTTCAAAGGAAACTAAATGTAATGAAAGGATCAGCTATTATATGAATGTATGTGAAAGCATGAAGGGGAAAGCAAATTCAAGCTTGAACCCATGAATACTTCATGTATGGTAATACGTTGAAGTGTTCATGGTTCTTTATCAAACAAGATTATGGAAATGGGGAACCCATAAACAAACCACGTGACCATCTAAAACAAACTCTCAGCTCTTTTATTTGTGAGGATCATGAATCGTAGATCCCACTTATTGGTACAAAAATAATAAATTCCTGTTTGCGCCTGGCAAAGTCCCTAGCTACCTCGTTATATAACAAGGTCGGTTAATTTATATGCGAACTCGCAAGCTTTTATGCAAGATATATGTATGTACTAAGTAATACTTAGGACTCAGCATATCGCATCAGATCTGAATACTAGTTCTGTCTACTAAGGAAGATTGGGACTCCGCACCATTCATTCTTGAGCCAAAAGATAAGATATTAATCCCTATTGTCGATCTTTACACCGGCTAGCATTCTCTTAGACGACCAATCAATCCACCCAGTCTTCAAACCGCCAGCTGATCCACAATATCTCCTACCCTGCTCTTCCTACAAATCAGCAGATTCCACACAACACGACGCAGCTCCAGAGGAATTATTACGGAAGAGAAAATTGAAGAAATGCCGGTCATTAATGTTGTTGTTGTTCAAGAGTCTAAGCCAGGAGGAGCTGCAGCGAGAACCAGCCGGTGAACTGGCCGCCTGTAGGAGGCCTACCATGGGGATGGAGCGGGAGCTCCATAACGGCGATATGGCCTCACCCTGATGGGAGCAGGGGCGGGAGCATGCTTATACCAGGATCTGGGACCTGGAGCGGGAGCCGGCGCATGAGTACTAGCCCATGGAGCTCCTACGGGAGCACCAATGGGAGCCCCGACGGGATAACCTGTTGCAGCAGTCACGGCAGGAGCAAACAATGCAACAAGAAGCACAGCTCCAAAGCTGATCAATGTCAAAAACCTCATCACTCTGCTACTGATCAAAGCCATCACAGCAAAAATTCCACACAAAATAAATTCTCAACGCCGATTACTGGTTTGAATACGAGTATGTATATATATATATGACGATCAAGAATTTGTCAGAGTACTAGAGATCACTACTAGCTGAGTACACGTTGCTGCTGCAATTGAAGTTGGTTGGTGTACGTTACTAGCCAGAGCTGAGAAGCAGCAACTAGTAGCACTAGATCCTCCTGGAGAGGAATTGAAGGAAAGTATGGAAAGATTGGTGGTAATAAAGGCAAGCAGCCAGTAAAGAGGGAGGGAGGGACGCGAAGCGCCCCGAGCGCGCGCCATCGCCCAACGCCGCGGGGATCCGGGTTCATTTCCCCAATTAGGGTTTAGGGTTCTCCTATATTATTATTCTCCTTTTTGGAAAGATCTCCCAGTAGCCTAGTCTCCCTTTAATACTAATAACAGGCCAGAAAGCCTGGTGTCCCATTTTGGTCAATTAAATTATTTTAATAACAGGGAAGCAAGCCTGGAACTTCCCATGTTGGTCAATTATATTATTAATAACAGGGAAGAAACTAGCCTGTCCAGAGTCCCATATAAGTAAATTGTATTAATAACACAGAAAAAGCTTGTAGCTACTTATAGGCAAGCTTTTCTTTTCTTTTCAATTTTGTGGTTTTCAAAGTTTGGCGAATTTTTCTGAAATTTTTTTGGCATTTTTTTTTTTGGAAATTTATTTACTTTATTCCCAAAATTTCGCAAAAAAAAATTCCCCACAGCTCGAAAATTTGCCAATAAAAAAAATTATTAAAAAAAATTTTTTAACGCTGCCTGTAGGTAGTCCCATATAGGTGAAAATGATTAAGAACAGGGGAGTGAATAGCAGCTACACATGAGAAAATTTGGTCTAACATGAGAAATGTTCACCAGGTGCTGTTACTCTTCACACTCTTGTCAGTTCATTTCATTTCTTGGAAGTTCATGAACCCATTTCCTCCTATTTTCAGTACTATATTTGCTGCTTTGAAGTTTGAACTTGCCAGAAGGTGTAGAGTGGTAGAGTCATCATGTCATGCATGTGGGTGGTGGGGGGGAAGGCGGGCAGGGTTACTCTTTGCTAGTTGGCATCTTTACTTTAAGGGGAATTCAGTAGACAACTGCATTTGGGTAGATCTTATATATGGGGGTTTTGAATTAAGGTTCCATCGGTTTGACATTTGAACAATTATCAAGACTTAAAACCAGACTTTTACCACCCCCAAGTTCCAACCCTCTCCTCTCCTCTCCTCTCCTCTCCACTGCTTCGTCAATAATCAATTTTTGAGCAGAACTCAGAGATACAGCAGCTCATCATGAATGGGTCCCAACTCATTTCAAGTTCAGATCATTGGGCACACAAGTCTACTACTCCTTCACTTGGTCAATCTCTCCATTTTACCATGTTGACATAATTGAGTCCAGTTCCAAGGTGTTTCCGAGACTTACTGTATGTATAGGTATTAGACAAGCAGCTACACACCAAGAGTTGGTTTTATTTGGCCAGGTTCTAACTTCTTATACTCTGGAAAGGAGGCTTTTAGTCTTTATTATAATGTAGATTCCCCTTGCATTATTGTGCCTTCAAAATAGGATTGATGCCACCCCCCCCTCCCCTCCCCCTCCCTATACATAGCTATATACTCTATACTTATACACATATAAGTACATGCCAAAGGGTCATGCAGAACTCATGCATTGCATGCATGCATGGGCTTCAAATTATGTGGTACATGATCATGGATGACTCTCATTTATAATAATAATAAAAATCAATCACACATTTGCTGTGTTATATAAAAAAGGATAGATGGATGGATGAATGATGGTCATCTGCCCTAACTCGAAGGGGATGGGGGATGTTTAGAATCATATGGGGATCTAGCTCAAATTTTAATACCAGAGCTCTGGTGTACCTGGATATATTGACATGAGCATTTTCAGCAGTTTATAATCTATATTGTTAACTCATATGATTAAAAATATATTTAATATATTTTGAGGATGATCTATCTATGAAGGAAGGTAGTTTGTTTTGTAGTTATGAGATCCACCGAACCAGGATGCTTCAGATAGTGTTCTTGGTGTCTTTGGAAAGCTCTCAACGAGGAGGGGTGCATGGGCTTTGGTTCCATGACATTTGGACTTGCAGGGCAAAAGTTCTTGAAGATTGAATGATTTCTTCACTAAAACCTAAATTAAATCGTAACTAAAAATTTCGGAGGAATTGGAATGTTCCTTTGGTGCTGTTGGAAAGATCTTGATGAGCAGGATTTAATGGAATTTATTTGGTAAGATTTGGATTCAGAATGTGGGAGATATTGATTTTTAAGTGATTTCTGCAAGCTAAAAATTCAAATAAATTCCGAAAAACCAGGTTTTTGAAGGAAAAATCAGTTGAGGACGTGGTAACACTTGGGCCAATGGCACAGGCCACACTAGTGTTTATGAATATAGAAATTAAACTTTTTAAAAAGAAAGTCCTTTTTTTGTTTATTTAATGTCTATAGATAGAGTACTGAATTTTAATGCAGAAGGCTTTTTTGTTTTTCACCCCTCCGGAACTCCTTAGAAAGATGAATGAACAATTAATTGCTTACATCTGAATGGAACCTTCCATAACAATTGAACCACAAATCCATGTAACCAAGGTGGACTACAAAAGTGGACATTCGGGTGGTTATGCACCTCTTTTATGCTCCTATTTGAAGAAACTGGAACTTCCATAATTTTTGTTTTTCTATGCAATTATCATGTTTACACTAACCTACTAAGTTAATTTAGTTGCCATATGGAATCAATATTTTTCAGTAATTTGTATTGTTGAACATGTCATGGTTATGAAGGGCTCAAACACTTGTCTAGGTGTTGTGGGATTTAATTTGATTAATGTAGATGGCCATATCAATAGCTGAATTAAACATAATTGACATACAAGGGATGAAAGAAAATTAAGGCACATTAATTTTTCAACTCTCTTACTTATTTGTTTAAAATTTTGAGGAATATAGGGATTGTGACATTAAAAATTTGATTATAGTCATACTATTTACGTATAACCCCCTTGCTCAAAGGGCAAGATTTGAACTTGATAAAATCCCCCTTCTCACCTATTCATTCTTTCCTCTTATGTTCTCTTTTTTTTTATTTTATAATCATGTATTATTTATGCTAGATCTAAAAATTGTGCCTTTTCATGTCCATGTAGATGTGTCGGAGAATGGGTTAAATAAATAGGTTATTAAGTTTTATTAATTCATATAACATGGGCATGCAAAGGCACATGTTAACATTGACATGTGGTTTTTTATGTCCATGTATGTGGATGGGGGAAAGGAATGAGGTAGTTACACTTGGAAGAGATAGATTTAGATGACATAAATAGACACAATCATTTTTATTATATAAATATACTTATTCAAGTGACAACAATTCATTAGAACTCATTTATAAGGTAGGGTAACTTTAGGTTTTGTAAGTCATCTTTTGGATGATTCCAAATTAGAATATGCTTAACTAATGTTCAAATAAAAAGGAATGAAAAGGTTTTTTTGGATATGTGTATTTTAGAGTTTTTTTTCAACATTATAACATGAATAGATGTTCAATACATTATGTGACAATTTGCATCCCATTTTTCTTCAATTGAATTTAAATCTAATTGAATTTCAATTCATTCAAATTTGACTTTTTTTCAATTCAATTCAATTCAAGTTACGTGCAATGTCATCGAATGTTTTCATTTGAATGGAACTTAATTTTCACATTTCCAATTCATTATTTTCATCAATTTATCATCATTGGTAGTGCATAGCAATTTTGGGCCCATGTGGTTTAAACCATAATCATACATCTATGCAATAAAAAATGTTGTTTGTTTGTTTGTTTGTTTGTTTGTGCCATTCATACCTACCTATTCCAAGCCTAACAAACTAATACCTACTCACCAATATGAACATGAAAGGCATGTGTTAATCTACCTTGTCATGTTGATGGTATTTATGTTAGGAGATCTTTGAATTGTGTTTGTGTTTTTAATGCAAGAATTGAAATAACAATTCAATATGATCATGAGAAATTGAAACAAATGAATATGGTGATGAAAAAAAGTGAAACAACAAAAAAAAAATTAGTGTATAAACTTGATTGAGCATTTATAATCGTCATGCCTACACAAAATGATGTTTTTCTCTCTTTCTTAATTGTAATATTTGTGAGAACCATGAGCCTCCCAACTACTAAAACTAAATTAATGAGTGTAATGCCCTATGGGTAAAGGCAAGATTCCAAACCAAGCAAAAAAACCCCTTATTTCTTTTTTTTTCCCTCCCTTTTTATCTTCCCATTGGGTTCCTAATAGTTCATAATTATTATGTTAAATCTTCATGTCCATGTAGATTTGCAAGGGGGAAGGTGTTAAGTAAATAGGGTTGAAAGAAGTATTCTATTAAATTGTTTTAATATACATAACATGGACATGAAAAGGCACATGCTAATTTGTCTTTTCATATCCATGTAGGTGGGTAGGAGAAAGGAATGAGATAGTTAGGCTTGGAAAAGGTAGGCATAAACAAGACAAATAGGTTCAATAATATTTCTATTGAAAATGATGAATGGAATTATAATTTGATGCTTTTATTTAAGAAAATTTTGAATAATCTAATTAAATTTTTTTAGAATATGTAAATGTTACTTCCACGCAACCACATTTTATTTTATTTAAAAATAAAATCTAACTTTTTAACACATATGGTTCTCAACCTTGCATGTATGATCCAAGTCATAAATATTAATAACTTCCTTTCATTTTGATAAAATGATATTATTTTTTCATTCCAATATTATTATTTAATTTTAATCAGATGTTTAACATTAGTTATTATAAGTAAGTATCTAAGCAATTTAACATGTTTACATCCAAATGAAATATATTCCATTATTGATGGTATAAACAACACATCCAAATATTCTAAATTATTGTGATCAAACATTTATTTAGCTATAAATTTTAGACTATTTTCCAAATAAAACATTAAATATCAACACCTTTTATAATTATGCATCCAAATCTAATGGTGATTATTTAGAATACAAATTAATATGAAAATTGATTTTTTTTCTTTTTTTTTCTTGTCTAGATATATGATTCATCTTTCAAAATAAATAGAATCAAATTCAATATTAGCGTGGGGTTGTGCTTCTACACATTTACTAATGACAAGCAAATGATGAAAAAATGAGTTGATTTTGTGAAAAACCTTAAGACCCATCAGGTCCAATTCCAAGGATGGTTCCAAGTCCATGTAAATTCAACAAGTCCAACTCTTGGCCGATTTCAGGCCCATTCAGTGCTATCAAGCCTGACTCTTGGCTGGTTTCGGGTCCATTTACACCAACCGGGTTTAGGTTTTAGGTTCTGTGACAAATTCCAATTTGGAAGTGTCCAAAGGACAACTTATGAAACCTAAAGTGGACACTTAAACTTGCTCTGATGAATCATCAGCACTGGAATTTATCCGAGCCACATCTATGAAAATCAGAAAAATCTAAATTAAATCTAAATAGCTTGTTGCAGGTCAGGGTTAAAAACCTGTAATGTGTGTCACAAAATTGCATAGCAAGATAGACAGGTTCGGCACTTTTGTGATGTTTTACATAAATTCAAAACCCATTTGTGTGCATGTTTTTTGTGAAATTTTACATAGATTCAAAACCCATCCATCTGCATGTTTTCGTGTGTGACTTCCTTAGTTTTGATAGTGTTGGGCAGTGACATAGTAGCACACAACAGCATCTCCTTATATTAACAGCCCACCACTGCCAGTCTTGTCAGAGGTGTCAGGTTGCAGGAGAACTAGAAGTTACAAGTTGGAACAAATTCATTGCTTCACAGCATTATACAGGAAGGATGAAAAGGAAGGCCCTCAGTAAAACTGTAAACTGCTAGAATTCATTATACAGTTCAGGTTCTCTAAATTGATGGGGCTGTTGGTGCACCATATGTTGCTGGCCGCTCAACCACACGGATACCTGCCCTCTGATCCCATTCTTCTGTCTTCAATGTCTCAGCCATCGCTTCTTGCCCTCGCCACAAGATCTGCTTCCCACAAATAGATCCAACAGTGATGAAATTTCCAGGAGCAGTTCTAGGTACCCAGGGTACTTATGCTGTCAAAAATTACTACAAGACAGTCTACATGAAAACCATTCTAACCAAGCTCATCAGCTTGTCAGAAGGCAGATGAGCAAAGACTTTAAAAAGAAACTAAATGTCATGAATGTGTGCCTCAACTTAGCTGTTGATGGAGTTTACTATAGTGGGTTGCAACTGGCAAATTACAACAAGCTGAGAGAGAGTTTACTACCTTGTCAGCTACCCCAAACTCAACAGCTTTGCGAGGATTCATGTAGAAAGGCCTCTCCATGACTTTGGCCACCTTTTCAAATGGCTGCCAAACCCAGTCCCCACCCAAAACTACTTATCTGTTATGTATTCCCACATTCTTTGCAAGACTTGTTTATGGAGGAAACTTGAAAAGAGAACTTCTTTGCAAGCCCATTATGCTACCCACACAGCAAGTTTTGACAAATAAAGCAAGTAAATGGGCTTTTAGAGTTTATGAAATGTAGAAAGGAGAGAAATGTGTACATTGCCGGTATGCTTTGCAAGCAGTTCTACAAGAGTGTCCCTGTTGTTGATCACCTGCCACCAAGTATATACCATTAGATGAGGAAATTCAGATTCCTTGCCCAAACATCTTACAGCTTCCTTTGTTACATAAAACCAGTTGTGTCAGCTGTTTTTTAGAAGGAAAAATACATAAGTAACAATAGAGCAAAATGTCTAAAGTAGGAAGATGGAGGAACCTCTTTGGCCCGAATGTGAACATCAATAGCAGACATTTGGCCTGTTGATGGTAACCGAGGCTGCTGAATCATAGCTGCAGTAACACAACATACCTCTCATCCTTAGCTTGGTAAACTTGCTGAATGGAGGACAAGAACAGGATCAGTGACATGCAGAAACAGGTCAGCAAATGTAGGCAATACTGAGCACTTGTTCCATCTTTCTAACAATTATCAAATGTGACGTTTCATAATCTGGAGTGATGTGAATGCCTTAACCCAATGTTCCTCATGACCTATTTATCTTAAGAGCTTTTATATACAACTAAACTCTTGCAATCTACCACAGACACAATGGTGCTGAAAAACAACAACCCCCAGTAGAAAGCCCTTGGGAAGGAGATGCAGACCTGTGGCATGGGGCATCATATAACGCCGACCTTTTTCGCCTGCAGCTAACAGCAAACATGCCTGTCCAATTGCAGCACCTACTGCTACTGTTTGAATCTGCAGTAGGAAAAAAAAATACTGCACTTAGTACCTTTACTGATTAACAAAATCCAAATAACCATGAAGGAGGAAACCAACCCCACAGACTGGAACCATGTCTCCAGTGTATTTCCATAGTTTCTGTTCAAGAGAGTGATCAATTGCCTATGCAGTTGATTACAGTGAGCATCTACATCACTTGATTCCAGCTCTGTTGCTGTGTTCATCTGCAGTTAGGGCCAGACGAGCCACAAACCAGACAGTCAATGATAGAAATACCCAGGTACCTCATTCTTGACATTCATCATGGTGTCATAGATTGCAAACCCTTCTGTCTCCATACCCACCTGCAAGCAGAAGCACAGGCCAGAGCCAGTCCCCCAATCAGTTGCCAGAGCATGCATTTCTGAGATAATAATACTGCCTGATGCAAGCAGTTGAGGACCAAGAAATTACAACTGCATGCTTATCACAACAAAGGGTGATGTAATTATAAGGGCCAACCACCACTATGTAGCCATGAGTTGCTCTACAAAAAATGGTGAGGTATGAGACAGTTCCCTAAAGTCCCCTGGGCCTACTAAGCACCCCCGAGACTCCAACAAAATGGACAAGCAAAGAGCTTGAAGAGCATAATTTACCATCCATCACATTTCGAAGCATCAGTTATATAAGCATGTTATTCACAATCTCCATGGTATATGTGTTATTCTAGAGCTGCTCAAGGGGTCAGTCCCCATAATGTGCAAACAACTCGATGATAATATTGAGCTTGTGCATGACGAACTACAGATTGCACACTATACAATGAACAGAGCTTTCACCAGCTCCAGGGCACAAAAGAAATGTCCAAACTCTATGAGACAAGTTAAGCTCAAAAGCAAATCATGTGAGAGTACCGTTTCCCCATCTGCACGTGAAGTTCCTGTGGAGTTGATATATACATAAGTAGGCTGACGTGGGTCCAGCCACTGCAAGTAAAGTAGCTCTGCTATAACTAGCTCTGTCACTGCTGGTACAAGCTGTTCAACACCACCACTCATATTAGTCCTCTGTTAACCCCACAATACATATCATTTTGAAGAGGAATTATGAAGTGGATGGACTTTTCATGGAACCCAAAAGAAGGACAATGGACATAAGCTGCAATTCTGCTACAGTTTACCACGTATCCACAAATTCACAGATTCTGAAACACTATGCCCCACCCCTGAAACTCTGAAGGACAAGTTTTAACATACTGGCATCCCAATGTATACGATGCGACTATTCAGTAACAAGGAAGGAAGGTCAGGAGGTGGTCGGCGAGGTCTGTGCTCATTATAAGATGTCGATCGCTCCACCTGATCCCACAACACATTGATCCAAACAGATGCCACAATAGATGAGATTTGACTCATTCATATCTCACTTGTTTCCTGCCTTGAATTCTTTATGCCCTTGAGAGAGTTAAGACACAGGAGCAAACTTGCACAAAAAATGCAACAAGGCAACAAATACACAGATGTGGCACTGCAATTGGATTCTGACAATTGGGATATCCTGTGCACACAAAATCTGAAACTTAATGTTTCTCTACATTTCCAAAGATGTGGATAAATCATTGTGTTGTTGCGATTGATTTGTGTGTGTAAAAAACTACAATCTCTGCATGAAACCCTAAAAACAATCTGCTCTAGGGTTTAGGGCAGAGTGGTGACCATGGACTCAAAAGAGACAGAAGAAAGAAATTGAACAGGTTTTGGGGTTCTTCACATACTCTGAGACAAATTCACTGCAGAGTGGCAGCTAGAGAGACATGGGTGTATGTAAATTCTCTCACAGCAACAAGGCCGCTGAGAATCCGAGAAAGAGAGAGAGAGAGAGAGACACACACACACACACACATTTCAAAAGACCCAAATCTTCAACTGACCTGTGCTGGAGCAGCCATCATCAAGGGATCAGTCACAATGTCCAGCAAGGGAGGTCCATCATTCGAGACGCTGCTGGAATGGGCCAACTGCGCTTGGCCTAGAGGAGTGCTAGCTGCAGCTGCAAGTTGAGCAAGAAACGGATCATTTGGAGAATGGGCCGATTTCATCGCCATGCTCACACGAGGAGCAGCAGCAGGCTTTGCTCGCAACGCCAAAAACGCCGGAGTCCTAGAAGAAGAAGAAGAAGAAGAAGAAGAAGAAGAAGCCGAAAATTTCCTCAAATCTAAGGACTTAGGGTTTCTTCGCCATACTAGACTGCCTCTCGTGAGGATGCCACATTCCACCATAGCCATTTCTCCCAATTCCTCCCTCCCTGCGTTCCTTTCTGTCTGTGTGTCTGAATTCTCTCTCGCTCTCTCTCTCTTTCTCTCTCTCTCTCTCTCACAATTCTACCAACCCGAATTCGGTAGTCGAGCGGATGGATTTTGCAACAAAAGAAAAGAGAGAGAACCACACAAAAAACAAACAAACCAACTGCGATACTACTGTCTACGTTGCAAAACCAAACGTGTAAAAGAAAGTACTTGTTGTGTAGTCTAGGGTTTTCAGTGTGAACATATTCAGGTATGTAGGGTTTTGAAGTACTAGGGTTTTCAGTGTGAACACATTCAGGTTTGTAGGGTTTGGAAGTACTAGGGTTTTCACTGTGAACATATTCAGGTTTTTAGGGTTTTGGAGTCTTAGAATTTTCAGTGTGAATAGATCCATGTTTTAGGGTTTTTATTTAGGGGTTTGAAGTCTTAGAGTTTTCACTGTGAACCACGTGTTTAGGGTTTTTGAAGTTTCAGGGTTTCTGGTGTGGACAGATTCAGGTTTTTACGGGTTTTAAGTTCTAGGGTTTTCAGTGTGAACAGATTCACGTTTTCAGGGTTTTTGAAGTCTTGTGAGACGAAAGAACTTTGAGGCTGGCACTTGTCGTCAACATTTTTTTGGTTTTGAAGGTTTGAGGTTCTGATACGAAGATTTATGTAATCATGGTAAGCACTTATCATCAAGCTTTGGTTGCTGTTGGAATTCAGTTGCATTCTTTCCCCTTACCTGAGTGGTGTGTGGGAATTTTGATGATGATTTTGTTTTGAGGAGGGTTGCTTGCTGCATAGAGTTTTTTCTTCTCTTTTTTTTTTCCTGTTTCGTTTCTGTTGGGTTTCGCAGATTTTGGGTTTTTCTCTTCACCTACCTCTTTTTGTGATCTCCCAAAAAGATAAGATTTGGGGTGCTTGAAGCTATGGAGGTTTTGTTTGTAGTTTGATTTTCCATTGTGTTAAGGTTCTTCTCTTCAGTTGGTTTTTGTGGGAATTTGTAATTTTGGTTTCAGAAGGTTAGGAGGGGGAATGAATGTTGTGTTTTTCTTTTCTTTTCATGAGGTTTCCAGAAGTGGGTTGCGTCTTCTGACACGGAAATCTCATGTGGGTGGGTTGTAATTGAAGTTGGGTGGTTTGCTTGATACTTCAAGTCAAGTTTGTGGCTTTACAGTCGTAGGGAGTTTTTGTCACAAAATTAACATTGTTGTTTCTGTGTGGGACATCTCTATGGATGAAGGGTGTCTCAAATGACGTAGATTTGTTGAATCCACCACCAGAATTGGAGCAAAAGAAGCACAAGTTGAAGCGCCTTGTGCCATCTCCAAACTCCTTTTTTATGGTAAGAGGTCTTGTGCACTAGGGCATGTGTTTACTCTTTTCTCAGTGGTACGTATTTTGGAGGTTAGTTTTTTTCCTGGCGTTTCATATCAAACATTAGATCTTCTTGAGTGGTAAATCACCAAGTAATGACATGATTTTTTGTTTTCAAATTGCATGGCTCTATGTTCTGCAAGGTTGACCAATTCAGCTCTTAACTACAAGCATCTTGTTCATATTATCAAGGGATGGCATTTTTTTGTTCATAGTCTCATGGCTCCATGTTCAGCAAGATTGACTGATTGAACACTCCAATTGCAACCATCTTGTTGTTCAGCCTGTTGAACTTGTATGGAATTTTCTGAGCATGTTAAGGGGTCAGAATTCAAAACTATGCTCAATACTCAGACTTATGTGTTTCTGTCATGTGGCAGGATGTGAAGTGCTATGTATGTTCCACCATGTATGTGTGCACAGACCTAATGCCATTGTGGATCTATCAGTGTCTGTTCCATTGGTAAACCCACATAGTAATCATTAGTTTGTTGGGTGAATGTTCATTTCTGAGAGTGTTTTGGGTTTGGATCATGCAGTCATTTCACTAGACCAGGGTGTACCAATACTGCTAGGGTTTAGGTTTTGACCAAGCATTTAAGCAACTGTCATAGCCTGTCTGTAGTCTCAAAGTTGATGGTTTTTATGGAAAATTGGTTGTCAATATTTCTGCAAGTGCTTCAGTCCAGGGATGTTGAGAAGTGAGCCTATTTGATTAAGACTTATGTGATGATGGGTTGTTTGCAGAACAATGGTTTTCAGTCATTCACAGACTGTTGTGTTGTGCACCAAGTGTTCCAGTTTATTGTGTCAACCTACAGGTGGACGGGCCCGCTTGACAGAAGGCTGCTCTTTCCGAAAGAAGCGTGACTAGTTTCTAGCTCCAATTCTTCAAGCAAGTTTTCATATCAGCACAACAGAAGAAACTTGATGTTCAACCACAGAAATTGAACTGCCTGAAGGTTTCAAGTCTATTCCACAACAATTAACTGAGAGGAATGCATATGATATTGCACCAAAGTCCAAGTGAGCTGTTTTCTGGACATCAACAAATTTTGAATTTTGGGTTCATGCTTGCAAAGATTGGTGTGGAGAATTGGGGACTACATGGCTAATACACGGTGCTGGAGGCAGATGCATGTGGAAGCTTGCTTTCAAGTCATTGTATTTCCAAATGAGAATATGGGGAAAGAAGTGTTGGTTTCAAATCAAGAAAGGCAGGGAGGAAATTTTGAGAAAAGGGTCTCAAAAGTTTTGGGGCTGCGAACTTTGAATGTCAATACCATGAGTTTGCAAAGAGATGATGATAGAGAAGAAAGTTCAGGGGATGAGACTACTTGCTTGACTTCTAGTGTAGCTTGGAAAAGGGTGGAATTTCAGTGTGCAGTGGTGAAAAGCCACTGTTCCCAGAAGCTCCAGTGGTTCTATATATAGTAAATCTCCACTCTTTTACTGACATCTCAGTGGCACAAAGGTGCTGTTTATGCTTGAAACTGCAGGATGTCACATTCCATTCACTGCAGTGATTGTTTCAAAGAGTACAAAGTAATGATCAGTCCATCATCTGTTCTGTGCTTTTAATTAGAACGCAAAATCATACATGTCCTTGTGAGCTGGTCATGTTCTTTTCTTTTGATTGATCCAAACTGAATTATTTCTATGTCTCTGTGAGTGTTTTAGCAAATTAGGTGCAGATCAAAGTGACAAAGAAGGCCATGGTTATGTCAGCCAGCACCTTCAATGAAGGATCTCTGGAAAGGAATTAGTTGAAGAAGAGATTACCAACGAATTAGCTCTGAAACTGGCTATTTGGGAGTGTGACAGCCAGCAAAGCCACAGCTCTTGCTACAGAAACACAGTACTGGTGCAGGTGTTCCTTCTCACGAAATTCAAGTTGTCTTCGGTCCTCACAAGCGGCATCAATCTTTTCCATGTAAGTTTAACACTATGTCCAAGGTTAGAACTACTACAGAGTTGCTAGAAATGTTGCATCTTTCAATCCAGTCATTTTGGGATGAGCAAGATTGTTTGTTGTCTGAGTTATATATATTTTTGTAAAGGTGCTGTGAACATGCATGTTGTGCAGCTTCTTATAGTATGCCTTCCAAGACCTCCCCCCACACAAGGGTTGGGTGGAAATTGGAATTGCTTCCTGAGAGCATCGGTTGATGGGTGGCCAGTCAGTTCGATTGGTTGATGAGCAGTCGAGTCAGTCGACCCTTCCACTGTTTGCATGCAAACCTTCCAGCATTCAAATAGAATGGCTTTTTGTACTTTTCCATGGGGAAAGCCTGCTCTGGGAGCAGTCCTTTCCCTTGTGGATTACAAATATTATTACTCCAAAGCTTGATTAACGAATCCATTGTCCATTCATTTGTGAGCAAAAAGTTGAAAACAATTTGACCTTGACAACGAGAATGTTTTCAAAAGTCTTCTTTCGAAACTCGGATGCAAGATTTAATAAGAAAAGTGCTAAAATCAAGGAAGCCATCATAGTATGAAATTGCCCAGTTCTTCATTTGGCAAAATGCCAAAGCTTATAGCTTATCCACTTGATGACTTCCAAATTCATTGCCCTTTTTCTTGTAATGATTCAACACCAAATTCTTTGGATTTGTAAGTGACTCTCCATTCATACTGTGAAATTGGCTTACGTTTTTTGGTTTCACCATGTTGCTAGGCTATTGGCGTGGATGACTTCCAATCACATTAAGGTTGGGTGGTGGATTATGTCATTTCCTTGAATACATTGTATGACACAACCTTCCAATGATGATCATACATACACTCTTTACTAGTAATGAAAATATGTTTGTTAAATTGTTGAATCTGCCATCCCAGACCGTAAATGTCATTGAATCCTCTTGTCCTTGCCCATTATGTTGGGTGCACCATCATGCTGGTGCAAATGCCCGCGCTCACCCTAACAGGTTCACCTAGCAAGGTTGCCTTTACATGTTGTACTATGGCAATTTCAGCTGGTGTCTGTCTAATGACTAACTTGGGTTTTGGGCTTTGTGTTGCTTCACACATGAATGACAATAAATTGACATAAGGTCAAAATATTGATATTTTTAAATTATTTTTAAATAATTATACCAGACATTGGTAATACATGATCATATAGATTGTCCATAAATATTTTTTTTCCATGTCAATAATTTTAGAATATGAAATTTTTAGCTATTAAAATAATATTTCTAGCACCCATGATGTCCTTTTTGGGCATCCCTTGTTGTTTCAAAAGCAATTGATTTTGGTCTTTCTCGCATCTTTCAATTTCTTTCCTACCATGCTTTCCAATGACCTTTGGTTCAAAAAAAAAAATAAATTTAATTTTATTTTTTACCCTAGTGTGCACAACATCCCTTTATGTATTTCTTTGTGTTTTTTACATTGTATCTAACACCCTCAACCTTTTGGTAGCCCTTATTGCCTAAAAAAGAAAATCTTTCATGTTCAACAATTTGGTGTTTCTAGTGTGTTTTTTTACACCTTTGCTATTGCTTGACATTTTATCATTTTATTTTTTTTTGGGTTGTTTCTCATCTTTCATCATCTTTGGTGTTGTTTGCATGTGTTTTTATTGTCGACCAAGTTTAGGTCATTCTAGATTCAAAATATCATATTGATTCAAATCTTGACTTAAGGATCTTCAAATTTGGGAACATTTGATAGGTTGATTTCCCATATTGGGATCTTTTTTCAAAAACTTGGCCTAGCAACAATCATAGTGGTTTGAAGGTTCAAAAAAACTATGGAAAGACATGTTGAAAACCTTCACTAACTTCTTTTAAATCCAAAATTGAAAAGGGAAATATATTCCATTGATTTGAAAAGAGAAAGTAATTACAAGGAGAAAAAAATGTTTATTCATTCTACGGAGAAGGTGGTTAAAAGGGACAAAATAAAATATTCATCCCTTAAGTCATCTGTAGAGGTGATATTAAAATATTGTTAAATGTCACTTCCCACTAAATATTAATGAATTTGATGTTTAGAATGAATTTATAAAATCTAACTAATATTATAAACATAACACTAATAAGAATAATGTAAACTTGTCCACTTTGATAAAAGGTTATTATAAGTATTTCATTTTCAATGTCGATTTGAATATGTTTCTAATTTTGATTAAAAGGCATTCATTAAAATATTTAAATTGAATTTTAATGTTTAATGTTTCATATTTGATTTAGTTAATAAAAAATATTAGACTATTATTAATTTTGATTTAAATAAATATTAAGTTGAAATTACGAAAATATGAGTTATTACAAGTTTTCAATCATTTTTTAAAATTATAACTATAATGTAATTTCACATTTATTTATTTGTAATTCTGATTTTCAATACAAACCAAAAGCTACCATTGTGTTAATTCAATGTTATCACATGTTGGAATTATGAACATTTTGAAAATTAATCCATTTCAAATTTATTAAAGACTGTATGGATGTAGAGTGTGGTTTAATGGTCTAAAAGACATGTTGTTCTATTCATATGCAACAAAATTTTGAAATTTAAAAGATTTAAAACAATTTGCAATCATGATGTGTAGGTCAAAAATTATAATTATAATTTAATATTCATCTTTCAAAAAATAAATAATATATTATTTAATAGGTCATTAAGATTAAAAGTGTAGTTATTGAATGAAAGGTGAAACACAAATGAATTTGAATGTGAATCATGCACTATTAAATAACAACATGTAGAAAGGAATTTTAAGGTTTTCAAGATACATACTGAGTAGGTTGATAAACATATGATTTATGGTGAACTTAATTTTTTTTAAATATGAAATCTTTGGGTAATGTAAAATTTGAAATCAAGAGCTAGACTTTGAAAATGTTTCAATTATATAGAAAATGAGAATAAATCTAATCCAAAAATTAAAAATTGTTGCCTCAACTTTTATGGTTTTTAAAGTTTTGCACATTTCAATTTGCATCCAATTTGCAAGCATTGGTGTATTACCCACAAACTATATCATTTCTTTTTTTTCTTCCCCCTTTTTCACCTTCTTTGCTTTCCTTTTTCCTTTTTATAAAACTTTTATGACAACAAGTCATTTATCCTTTCATGCATTTAGTTCAATTAATGACACACAATGAAAGAAAATTGTAACCCCTATAACATATTTATGGGATGTAGAAAGCATACATGATTTAGCATATTCATAATATTTTCAAAATTTCTTGAATGCTTTTGACTAATGTAATACAAAGGCAACTTTAACACATGTTTGTAAAATAATTAATGAATTTTGAAATTTTCATGCTAAAACTAAAACATTCTTGGAAATATTTAAAATAATTTTATTTTTTTGCAAAAGAAAATCTTTGAAAAAAATTACTTTAAATTTTAACTTTTTTTACATATAATATAATTAGTGTCAAAAATACCTTGAGTTCTTACAATAATAAATAAAATTAAAATATAAAAAAGACATTCATGTACAAGTAATTATGCAATAAACAAGATGGATTGTTTTCTTTTCATAGGTCATATTTGCATAAGGGAAAGGATCACTAAATGAGTTTTTAAAAATATGCAAACCATTTGATTTAACCAAAATGTGTTTGTTTTATGGCAAAATTTTCATCTTCTATTTTATTCTACAATGTCAATAATCATTCTAAAGGTTTCCATAAGTTGTAAGAATATTTTAGATTCATATAATAAGAAATCATTAATTATTATATTAGGATTTTATTAGGATTTATCATCAAGCAATTACATTTGTAATGAGAATATGTTGGTTATTTTTCCATATAAATAATGATGTTTCGAATTGAACTTTTAATCAATGAATCTTCATAAAAAACTAATGAAAATATCACAAACTTAATTGATCATTTTTATTCAATACAAGATTCATGCAAAGATATTTTTTAATATTTATGATAGGATTTTTTTTATTCTTAAACATGCCATTATCCCAATAAAGTACTAGTAACCACTAATTTTGTCACAAGACATGCACAAGACATTTTAGTTTATTTATTAATATTATGTAAATAATTTTACAATGATGATCAAATGGTATTATGAATGTACAATGTCTTGTAAACATTCATAAATCCTTATTCAATTTTGTTGAAGATTGATTTTATGAAACAACAAAATGTCAAATGTGAGTTTCAAAGATAATATTATTGAAAAATGTACTTCTTCAGCCATTATTTGATCAATTACTTTTATATTATTGCATCTTTAAAATAAAAAATCATCTTGATTAAGTAATTTGACAAATATATGGATTTTGTTTCTCTTTCGTAAGATGAATATTCATGTCACTTTAAAGCATGTTTATAAAAGTATAAATGGGTTGATATCATATGACTTGTGTTATATAGTAATGATATGATGCATAAAACTTAATCAAATTATCAACATACCTTAGCAACTTCAACAAGCGTCTATCTAATAATTTATTTATTTTGAAATTTTCATTTTGACAAATAAAATATTCTTGAAGATTTCATATTTTCTTTCACTAAATGTTTTCTTTTTGGGATTTTATTGTTGAGAATTTCAACATTTTAAAAATAATATAATTAATGTCGAAGTTATCTTGAGGTATTATGATAATGGGTAGGGGATTGACCATTCCATTCTAACTAATTACCATTTTTTTTACGTTTTTTTCCAACCGCAAATTCTTTGGATTTGGTAACTTTTTTAAAAAACTAAATCATGTATTCACTTAATTCTAGACTTTTGAAAAGTCCATAATTAACAAATGACCATTTGGAGGTTGAAAATTTGGAAGAAAAGTTTGATTTGGAAGTCACCATATGATGCAACAATAGATATTAATAATGTTTTGCCTCATTAGATGATCCAACAAATAAATGTTTCCAATTTTTTGCCTTAAAATTTATAGAAAACTTGATCCTAACCACAGGTTATAAAGGTTCATAATTAATTTTTTAGTTCAAAATTCATAAAATACATGTTTGAACAGTCTTTCACAAATGAAGGAAATGACCAAATGTGTATATATGGAACTAATTTTGGATGAAGGTATTTTTTCATGGAAGGATACCATACCTACAACTCATGTTTAACAAATCTTGCCAAAGTAATTAAAGTTTTGGATTTTCGTTGTTCACGTATCTTAAACCTTAAACCAAATTTTGTTGCATTTTCCAACTAAGTGTGTGAACCTTAGTTTTCCAGATTGTATTATTTAATGTGTTGTAGCCTTTTATGCTTGAACATTAGATCACAACTAAACCCTTCCATTTCTTTTTGTTGTTGTTTAGTTGAATTTGTAAAGGAGTGACATATAGAAAAAAGTCTTGTTAATTTTAGATGTTTTTATGGCTTCTTCATGCACTTGTGGGTGTGTTATCATCTCTAGCCCTCCTTGGATAAACTTTTTATGAACTTTGTTACTCTAGACTATAAGGTTTGTGGTAAACACAAGCTTAGAAAGAAAAGCAAATGACATCCTTCAAAAATGGTCCAACTCAAGAATGTGTAGATCAATTTTGCCCTTGCACAATTTTTAAAACAAGTTTCAAGGTACTTCTAATCATAAAACTTTCAAGGCGTCCTGCTATCAAATCATGTTAATTTAGATCGTTCAATTCAAAGCACACTAATAGAGACGAATATTATCTTGTGAACAACAACTCCATTCCCAATTTCATAATGTCAATTCCATTAAGTGTTCTGTGCATTCAACTTCACATATCAAACATGGTTTGTCTTTGTCTTTCCTACTTCAATGCAAATTGAATAAACCATTTTCTAATGTAGGGATACAATTTATTTTGCACAATTGTTATAAAGACTCCATCAAGGATTCAATGAACATTCAATAGGTTTAGGTTTCAGCAACTTTCTAAAAGTCAAACCCATAGTCATCCAACTCCATTAGGATTCCAATCACTATTGGTCAAGTGCACATAATTTTATTATGAAAATTTATATGCATATTGGACATACATGTTAACTATGAATTGTTATATATCATGGTAGATATTAATACAATTCTTTCATGTTTGAACAAATGAGGAAGTAACTATTGAAGGGAGTGAACCTAGAGTTTTTTCCTCATAGCTTCTTCATAGCCACATGTTTTGGATCATTTGCAGATGTTTTGAACTTGTTGTGCTATCCAATACAACTAGTATATACAACAAACCCACCAAGAAAAGAAGATCGTAAACATGTCGCACACCTTATGCAATGAACTAACAACTATTACTATAACAATGTGAAAAGAGATGTATACCTAATCAAATTTTCTTTGGAGGAGTACCAATGTAAAGACTAAACATAGTAGGATCAATTTGCATGACCTAGTCTTTGCCATCAAGATTTAAGGAGAAAATAATGTTCTTTGATACCTTTCATGTAGATTGGCACAACTAGGGTGTGAACAATACCACTATCACCGTATGCCAAAAAAATTGGTGTAAATGGAACTTTGTGATCTTGCTACTAGTTTGAAGTCTAATGAAAGGTTGCACACTTTGGAATCCATTGAAAATATGACTACATGTTGATTGAGCTTATGATGGCTTGAATGTTTTTTTTGTACAGAGTTTTGTAATTTAGTTGAATTTCCAATGACAAATATTATTAAAAAATTCAATATATCCTACACCATAGGTATGGAAACTACAAAATCACTTCATCATAGGCTTTCCAACTATATTCACATTATTGTTGTTTTCCTAGATCATGTTTTTTAATTTTGGTTATTTGTTGGAGTTCTTTATTTAAACTTTAAAAATGAAATGTGCTACAAAAATATTTCAAACTTTTAGAAATTTCCAAAAACAACAAAGGGAAAGAGAAAAAAAAGCTTGAGCTTCATTTTGGATTGTGTCTAATTGCACAATTAATTAGGTTGTGATCATTGACTTCAACAAATTCACAAATTGTTATTTGTGACAACCAAGTATGGATATATATTAGTGTAGTCAATTAGGAAAATTTCACAATCAAAACTGATTATTTTGAGAAAATCTTTGGTATGATAATTATTTGGAAATAAATTTTAGGTTTTAGTATATCAAAGAGTTGATTTTTTTTGCATTCTTTGCAAGCAAGGAAAATTCTGCACATATTTTAATCTTTTTCCATCCTTAATTGTATGGATATCATAGAAAACCATTCATAGTCTTTTCAACTTCAAATCTTGAATTTTTTCATTAAAAATTATTTCAAATTTCACAAAAAATGGTTATCTTTGTGTAGGATAACACAAGAGGACAAGGCAATCCCAAAGTAAAGGCGCTTCAAGGCTATAGCCAAGGAAGGGATCCAAACTAAAAATGTGAAAACATTATCCCATGTATGTCATGGTGCAATTATTTTATTTTATTTTTCCTTCCCTATGATACATGTCAAATATCACAAAAATAACAATAAAAGATGCAAGGCATTTCAAAAAGCAAAACACCCACTAGAACAAACAAACATTTCAATTTTCAAAATGCCATGTATTTCCATGAAGTCCACTACCATAAATATAATGCCTTCCCTTAGTCTAACACTAAAAAAATTCTATTAGATTGTTACATTACTTGCAAATTTGAAAGCATGTTGTTTACAAGATAATGTTGGCTTCATTTGTTTGTAGATAAAAAAAACATCGGAATTCCACAGTTTTTGTTGCACATTTGAAAATTTAGAATGGCTAGGGCACCAATCCCTTCTTCACATGAATCAAGATTGTTGGTACTACTTGATGTTCATAGAAGACATTCTTGAAGTGAGTTTGCTACACACAAGACACAATTAACATGCATGTAAGGTAAGTAGGTCAATGAGTGTACATTTAAATTCTTAGAAGACATGTATTCATTATAGTGTTGTGTGGGTAGGTAAATATGCATATATACCCACTATGTAAAACCAAGTAATTGTAAAAACTTATTTGTTGTGTAAATAAATTTTAAATTATGTTTTTGTCAGAGGGTGAGTGTAAGTGCATATATTATATATTCCTTTAGTGACTATACCCATTTGCAATACACATTAATTAGTCATAGGGTTCATCCCAAAGCTCAATGTTTTTGAACAATGGGGCACTTTGATTAACCTTTCACAAAAGATTCAAATGTTTTTTATGTTCCCAAATAAAAGCTTTTACCAATAAGGTATTGTAAAAGTGCTTCCCTTTAGCTCAAGTACACACAATGCAAGCCGACACTTTTGGGCAAAGAACTATTGTGGTCTTGAGTAATCTCAAATGCACATTCTTGAATGCATACTGGGTGCATGTTGCATGTACATACAATGGAAGCCCACACTTTTGGGCAAAGGACTATGGTGTTCTTGACTAATCTCTTGAGTGCACAATCTTGAATGCATATTGGGTGCATGTTTCGTCACTTCATTGTTTTAGTAGAATTTTCATTTCTACCCTTGTCCATTACCATTTTTTACTTAGGCTTTTACAAGAGCTTAGGTACCTATATAGAAAGGTGTTTATTGCGATTTGTATTAATTACATGGTGCGTGTCTTTCAATTTATTATTATTATTTATTATTATTTTATTTATTTATTTTTGCAACAAGCCATTTTGATTGGCACATCACAAAAAAATGAAACTTTGAGAGCATAAAAAAAAAATCTATCATGAGGCAAGAATGATCATGAGTACCAATATAATTTCAAAGATGATGACAACAATGACAAGAGAAATCACAATAGGAAGAAAAAGAACACCCACTCATTGACCCACCTATGAAATTCAAAACTTGTTATATGGGTGTGATGGTGGTGGTGGTGGATGTGTATAGAAAGTAGGAAAAAGATAATGTGAAAGTGATAGTCATAAGTTTTGTGGGAGAGTGATGGTGGTGCTCATGCATGTTACACAAATGAAGTTTTTGCAAGGTGAATTCAATAAAAAATACATACTACAACAATAACAATTACTATTATTTCTCATTGACACCACCATTTATGGGCTTTCTTTGTAGTGCAACATCTATCTAAGGAGGCGAGAAAAAAAAACCACCAAGAAAAAAAAAGTTCCCTCCTATGTGCAATTTGTTTGTTTACATGAAAATACATTCACACAAGTAAATTTGGACATTTTTGGCAACAACTTAGGACCACCCTAGGAACATATTACAAACAACAAAAATCTTGCACCCCATGCACATATGTGATCAATACTAATAACATTGCCATGTGTAATATAAATAAATAAATAATTGTAACCCCATATATACCCCCCTCCCCCCAAACCCAACATGAAAAAAAATCTACCCCCTAAGGACATGTTAAGCCTTACCATTGGCTACATGAACTTTTATTCCCAAAATTGTTGGTCATCATTTGCAACATGGGCTAATACCCAACATATAAACCTAGGATAATTATTGTGATTTGTATTAGTTAATTTAATTAATTGTCATGCATCCCAAAATTCACAAAAAACATGTTGGCAATGACTTTGATTGTCTTTTTAATGTGGTTAATAGGTCTTTATCCTCTTAATTTTTTTCCCTTCAAATGTGTTTTATTATATGAATCCTTTGGTTGTCCTTCGCAAAATTGACTCATGTCTGATGCATTGTTGTGCACTTTAGAGGTCCTAAATCAAAACTAAAATTAAAATTTTCATCAAATGGATTTTTGGTTTGAATTCCTTGACATTCATATGAATGAAAAAAAAAATTGCCCATGATTTCCATAGCTTTAAATGGAAAGACATAAATATTTATCCAATTTTCATTATTTTTCTTTGCAATCTGATGCCCTTTTTGGCTTATTGTATTATGACTGCACCCAAGTGGTCATTGCAACTCAAAAATCCAATTGCAAGGCTACTTGAAAATCACCTCATTTTTTTCATAATGAATGTATCATTGTTTTAAAAAGCATTTGGGAAAAATAAAGGATCAAAAAAGTTTGAAACCATAGGAGCCCCACAAAAAAAATACATGAATAATTAAGCGAAGAGAAGGTGTGAGATCTCCCTCATTTTGTTTTATTATTGTTTCAATTATATGAAATTACATATATATTATATTAGAATATCAATGCATCAACTATAGGTGTATGTATCACAATCTATGTTTCAATGTATCAAACTTTATGTATCAATATAGGAATCACCAAATGAAGAGGAGGCAAACTTTAAGGTGAATGCTACAAACCAAAAAGTCAATACAATATTCTATAGGTAAATATTCATTCAACTTGTTTTGGATTGTGCAAGGTACCAAAGTTGATGGAAGTACTAATGCCTCAACTAAAAAACCGAAGGGTATGAAACACATTCTTGTGGTGCCTACTTCTCCACATGTCCCCAAAGGAAGAGTTATTTGGATCTTCATTTCATCTTCCTCCCCATCTACACCTCTTCCTCCACCACCACATCCCCCACCTCCTCTTCCATCTTTAGCTAATTTCATTCCCCTCCTCCATTTTCAACTCCTATTCCACCTCCTCCTCCTCCATCTTCAATTGATCCTATTCCACCTCCTTTCTCCACCTCCACTTGTGGTTACAATGCAAAAAAAATCTATCACATTTGCAGAAGATGTAGTTCCCCATCCTCCTTAATTAGTACCTACACTTTTCTTGGCTCCTTTTTAGCCAATAAGTGAGATAGATTATGGCTCTTTTCATCATCCCCAACTTGCATAACCTTTGTCAACAAAAAAAAAGATGAGTTTGCCAAAGGGAATCCCATCAAATGTAAAAAAGGTTTTGGACAAAGGTGAAAGGAAAGTTAAGGTTGGATGAAGAATGGCAAGATGCGGCCCACAAAGCCATAATCAATGTTACTAAACTTGAGAAAAATATGCTAAGACTAATCAAACCATAAGCACATCATGCATTTGACTTATGGTATGTCTTAGAAGGTAGGATGGGGTTGTCAATTAGGAATGGAAAAGCCAAAATCCATCCAAATTTATTGACACATTTCAGCACTTTGTCGCAACTAATACATTCACAACATCCTTTCAATGTACAATTGGCCATTGGTATTGTATTGGGGTGGTATGAATAACATCATTCTATTTTTTATTTATTTATAATTTCAACTACATCATATACTAATTTATTATATCAATGTATCAAATGACATGTATGTATTACTATATGAACCCCATAATGGGTATTTATATTGTGAAGGTTTTTTAATTTTATTTGTGTGTAACCTTGCAATGTGGATGTTTTGGGATAGTTCCAAACTTTTTATGAATTAGTGCGCATCCTTATTAACAACATTTTACACAACTTAGCATGAGATCAATGAGATGCAACCCAATGTGACGAAATCAACATGTTGGTATCTTACATTTCATATCGACATGCATTGAAAACTTTAGAGGTTGAATTGTTTAATTAGGAAATGGAGGTGACTCTAATGCACATTGAAGTTTTGCATAATGTAGTACTTTAATGGGAAAAAAAAGGTCAATGGATTGAGGAAGCATCTTGGGATTGGAACCCAATTTGGCACATGTTTTCATCCAATAAACACATCTTGAAGAAGATGTCAAAGCTACCTTGGTGCCATGATTGTAAGTCAAATCATGTATGTTTGCGTTACTTTAGTTAAATATTATATCCCATCCTCTATTATTAATTGTGTTTACTTGCTTGTGTAGTTATAGAGGCACAAATTGTACAAAAATTGTTAATTGGGCTCAAATTCCAAAAATCTCACCATTAATGTTTCGGAAATTGTTGAAGTTCTATTTTATTTTTCATTCTATGAAGGGCAAAAGTCTCCTTATATGCCCATTTAATGGTTTGAACAAGGAGAATTTGCAAAAATGGATGTAATGTTCGCCCCATGCAGATAATTAGATATTTCATTTTTTATTGTTACTACAATGTATTAGTGTATTAATGTGTTGGTGTGGCAATGTATTAGTGTATTAAAATTGTTTGTCACCCATCCAAAATAGCTGAAAATTACCTTGGATGCTTTTCAAATGGAAGGTTGATACATTTTTGGGCAATACATTATTGATCAAGATATCCATTATATTTACATTGATAATATTTGATCTTGCGAATGGGAAGGGAAAGGACATTAAAAATTTGAATTACAATTGGTTGGTAGTTTGTCAAATGCATGCCTTGGAGGATATGGCCTTGTTTGATCCAAATATTTCATATGTTTTATGGTAGACTTAAGGCAGTAATAGATTGGAGGAACATAAGGACAATTCCTTTGATCAATTTTTACATCGTTATGAAGCATTGGACATCCAGTGGGTCCCCTTAGCTATTGGTGAATTTTTTTAATGTGCATAATGGAAATAAAATTGTTTGATACATTACATTTATGGTCTTCAAAAATACTAACAATATTATGTGATTTTATAGATCGCGTTTCAACAATATTTCCATATGTTGAAATGTTACATAATAACACCCTTGAAACTATTGAAAAAGTGTGATCTAGGATTTCCATATTGAAAACAAAAAGAACATCATGCATTTGAGAAGGTGGTTGGGCTTCAGATTCTAATTTGCCTTTAGATGATAATATTATGGTTGTTCACAAATGTTCAAACCCATTCATCTCTAAACATGGGAAATTTGGTATTAGGTTGGGCCGAGAGTGTGATCGTATAAACACCCCTAAATGACTTATAATCACAAAACTTAACAAAGGGGTTTGATGCCCATGATTTATTAACATTTTCCATTTCCCACATGTATAATTTATTTTTCATTCATACATTGTCCTATTAATGTTTCAAACTTAGTGTATTAAATTATATGTATCAATGCATTAAGTTTTTTTTTATATCAATGTAGTTTGTATTACATCTTATATATTAATGAATCAATTTTCACTGTAAGTTAATGTATTGGATATTATGTATTAGACATGTTAACATGTCATTAATAAATTTATTTTTGTTTATTAAATTTATTTTTCTTGGAAAATGCAAAGTACCAAAAATGATTTAGTCCATCAAGTACATTATATTTTTGTAAAACACATTCAACATCTTTGTTTTCATGTGCATTTTCAGTTTAATCATGTGTCACTACAAGAAATCACTAGAAGAAAAACATGTATTTTCGACTGCTCTTTGCAACTAAAATCCTTTTAGTCGCCTAAGACAAGTCGCATGTGAAAACTAGTCGCAAATGACAAAGAGTATAAAGTCAACAAATACATTTCATCCTTTGACTCCATTGTATACGTATTGTC
>Ga0116231_10002943_pt1 | contig 35567 bp, 36 predicted proteins | sample S1TSphgellanicum_2_FD_89695 | JGI IMG/M metagenome (GOLD analysis project Ga0116231, IMG submission 89695) | Host-associated microbial communities from peat moss isolated from Minnesota, USA - S1T2_Fd - Sphagnum magellanicum MG | ecosystem: Host-associated > Plants > Peat moss > Unclassified...
TAATTTATAATTTAAATATATGTAAATTTAATCATTATTAATTAAATAATTATCTAATATTTGAATTGTTTAAAAATCTGAAAACTAAGAAAGTAAGGCATGAAGAAAGTTTTGGAATTACAACTTAGTTGTTAAGGAAGTTGCAACTTCAAAACTTATCCCATATTGTTTGTTCTTCATTCGTACTTTGAACATTATATAAACAAAGGGGTGTGCCCATCCAATTTCACATTATGAAATTAGTGCACATGGGATGAGCTAATCAAAATGCTTAACCCGAAACAAAAAAATAAATAATGCACAATTTTAAAGTACTTACCTCCCTAACCTGCTTATCTATTTAGCTAGGTAGGTACTTAGCTTGACCTAGCCATCTAAGTTGGCCTATGTACCTACCTACGTAAGTATGTACCTATATGAATAAGTATTTAACTTAGGAAGGTAGAACCTACCTATTACTTTTTGACCTAGGTAGGTAGGTAGGTATCCTAACATTATAGGCACCTATTTATGTACCTATCTAGGTACCTACCAACCTAATTTTTTTAATTTATTAAATTAAAATTGTAATGCCACGTGGCATATTTACATTGGGCCATGTGTCATAATGTAAGATCATCCAAATATTTGAATTGAACATCCTAGATTATTTCAAAATAATAATAATTTTATAATGTATATTTTAAATAATCAAATATTAAAACATATGGCATCACATGATTTGCCCTCAATTGTGACCAAAATAGTTGCATTTTAGTCGCATATGACAATACGTATACAATGGAGTCAAAGGATGAAATGTATTTGTTAACTTTTTCTTTCATACAATACCCTTTGTGATTTGCGACTAGTTTATCACATGCGACTTGTCTTAGGCAACTAAAAGGATTTTAGTTGCAAAATGTCTCTTGTGCATAAAATTTAATCACAAAGATTAATTGAAAATACATGTTTTTCTTCTAGTGTTCGAACCTCTTTTCTATGTTTTTTAATCAAATTTTCCATGTTGCACTAAGTTACCTATGGAAGTATGCATACACTCTAGGAACACTTCAGGGTAAACACCCATCCAAATAATTCCGATAACAAAAGGTAAAAATATTATAACTTCTCTTCTATTTAAATCAAAAAAATTTTGGAAAAATTTAGGTTTGAAATTCCCAAAAATCACATGATTATATAGCCAAAGAGAATAAGTTGCACATAAAATCATCCCAAGTGCTATTAATGTGGCTACTAAGCTATTTCTTTAGAAAGCTTTTACTAAAATAAAAAAATTCTCCAATAAAACTGCTAGTACTAAGTAAACTCATATTCACTAAAGTAAAAAAAAAGAAAATAGTAAAAAACATTGGCATGGTGCTGACTAGACCTCCATAATATTTAACAGGTCGAGTCTTATGTTGGTCATATAGAGCACCGACACTTAAAAAAAGGTTGAAGAAACTAATCCATGACTTAACATAAGTAAAATACTACCTTCAATTCCTTATATGTTTAGACTAAACATACCAATATTCACAAAATTCATATGGGCTACTGAAAAGTAGGCAATAATTTTCTTCAGATCAATTTGTCTTATTGTAGTCAAGGAAGTATATATAATAGTAATCACACTTAAAGCATAAACAAAGGGAGTGAAATAAAGTGTCGCTTCAAGAAACATGGGTATGGAAAATCTTTAAAAACCATAGGTTCCTAATTGGAATTTCACTATTTCCCAAAAAGATATCTGTTCCATAATATTCATTCCATTAATTAATCGAAAATGAATGACTCAACGACTTGGTCTAATCATTAAAAAATATTTTGTAAAAATTCTTACGTACCAATCGATCGAACATGTTTGTTTGATATATGGAATAAATAAATGAATAATTTGTATTACTACTTCTATTGAAATCCATTATAAGAGTAGCCAAATTTTCGAGAAATAATAGCATCAAGTTTATTAACAAATAAAATATTTTATTTCATTTTTGTGTTTCAAACGTACGACCTCGAACATACAAAAAAAATTTATAAGATGTTTCTTCTTTGTCAATACCCCCTCCCCCTTAAATTTCCATTATGATTGGATCAACACGATACATGGAATAATAACATACATAAGGAATTATAAATCTATTTTTTTTCTTATATTTTTGTTTCTTATTTGAAAGGTTTAAACATGTTTATTATATTACGTATCTATTTCTTTTACTTATTTGAAGAAATAATAAGAGCCTCTTATCAGATTTGAATCGATGACTTACGCCTTACCATGGTGTTACTCTACCATTGAGTTAAAGGGGCAAGTAATCGAGTAAACTACTAAAAAAACAAATTTATATATAGTGTGTAATAAGAATAGTATCATTATCAACCCAATCTAAATAAATTTATATGAAATTGGAAATTCCAATTTTATATGTTTCTATTTGCTTCTCTCCCCACGTACATAATATAAAAAATAAGGGGTGGGAGGTATTTCATAATAGATACAATTAATAATTATTTCTTTTCAAAAAATATTATTAGATCGGATGGAGACCTCAATGGTAAAGAGGGAGATAAGGGATATAAAAAATAATGGAATATTTTCAATATCCACCAGTTTCAATTTATTAAAATGGGACAATTCCTTAGATAAAATTTTGAAAAATCTTGAATTTCAAAAAACTCACTTGAAATGGTCGAATATCACGAAGGGGGAGTTATGAATAGATTATCCGATTCGATAAATATTTTTTTATAAACATTACTCAAATAAAAATAGGATCTGATTTTGTTTGATAATCTATGAGTAATTCATTTATAGGGGTTTAGGAAGGGGTTTAGGAAAAAACCAATACTTTGTTTCTATTTATGTATTGCTCGATTGGCGAAGAAAAACATCTCGCTTGGTTCGAGGAATGATTACTTGATCTTTTTTTTCTTAATAAATTTCAGTGAATGATCTCGCAAAAATACCGATGAAATGATTAATTAATGGATTGTAGAAATCTCTGGAGTTTCCCTACCATAAGAGATGGCAGCTCTCCCTTTATTTATGTTATGAAACACAGAGTTCGACTCTTTTTTATTATAATAACCATAGTTATATAACCATAGTTGTAGTAATTTTACTATTTATTAAATGACATTCTAATTATTCACATGTTTAGTCTAATTATTTACATGGTCTTCATCATAGTTTATCAATCCGATGCTTGTTCCAATACTTGATCTATCAAAAGGAAATCAGATTTCATTATGAGACTTTTAGCAAGCTTATCGATATTTTTCTTGGATATCCAAATGACATGTCTTATTTTTGTAGATAACACATCTTCCTTGACTTTCATTTTTTTTTTTGTAGTGGAAGATACTCGTCACTAAGGTCCAAATGATAAATTTTTGTATTCATGTGTTTGAAAAGTTAAAAACAAGGGACAATTTTCGATATTGAGTAAAATACAAATAATATATCTATCGTGTAACCATATGCCTCCAAAATCAGTATTCTTAAGACTCATAATTCTATTTTACCGATTTTAAAATATTTGGGAAAGAAAGAAGAAGATTACTAGAGAGACTTTGCTTCAGAAAAATAAAAACTTATGCGTTTATGAGTTGTGAGAAACTCTGTATATATACAAAAAGATTAATTTTTTTCCCTTATTTTCAATTTTATTACAAAATGAGTGGAATTTTATCCCTCTTCCTCTACCTTGAAAAAAAATTATTCAAGTTCTTTCACTTGTAATATTTCTTCTTTATTCGTCAATTTCATTTTTCATTTATTCCAATAGTTAGTCCTACATCTCTTCCCAGGTTTATTCCTTGGGTCGAAATACATATTTCCATCTATAGCTATATATAAGCTATAGCTATAGTAAGAAAATTCTATGAAATTAGAGCTCGACCTTTCTTTCTTATATGGAAGTACCATTTTGCCCGAATGTACTCTTATTGTTTGCCTGATAATCATTCTAATATTGGATTTGATTTTAGAGGAAAAAGACACCTTTTCATTATATTTCATTTCCTTAATGGGTTTATTAATAAGTATTGGCTTATTATTATTCCAATGGAATGAGAAACCTATTATTAGTTTTTCGGGTAATTTTCAAACTAACTATTTTAATAGAATTTTTCAATTACTTATAACATTATGTTCGATATTATGCATTCCTCTATATGTCGAATATATCAGACATACAAAAATGCCTATGATTGAATTTATCATTTTTATATTAACAACTACTATCGAAGGAATGCTTCTATGTGGTGCTAATGATTTAATCACTATTTTTGTAGCTTTAGAATGTTTAAGTCTATGCTCATATTTATCCGATACACCAAAAAAAATGTATGATCCAATGAAACTATTATGAAATATTTACTTATGGGTGGAATAAGTTCATCTAGTTTAGCTTATGGTTTTTCTTGGTTATATGGTTTATTTGGCAAGGAGACTCAGCTCCAAGAAGTAATAAACAATCTCATAAATACAAGAATGTATAATTCTTCAAGAGCTTTTATCATACTCATATGCATTATTGTAGGAATTGGATTCAAACTCTCACTAATACCTTTTCACCAATAGAGTCCCGATGTATACAAAGGAGTGCAATTTGTTTCATAATTTATCAAATGTAATGAAACTCTACCCAAACAGGGATGAAATTAAATATTCGTTGTATTTATGAGTATTCTATAGACATGTAAAATAGGAAAGAACTTTATCCTCACTCGGATTAAAGCATAACTTGTACCAAACTCTCGTTCAAAATGAATCCAAACGAAATAGGAGATAAAGCAAAGTAAGAAACAATTTTGAATTGTAAACTAATTATTAAAGGTTGTTTTTTAGGGGGTAACTCATGAAACTGAATGAATCAATAGAATTTCGATATGGAATGTTATCTAGTCAGTCTCTATTCTTCAAATACTACAAGTGTATCAAAAACATCTATCGGAAAAGGAAAACCTAAAATAAAAAAGGCACAATTCCATTTTTGTGAGAGTCGATATCTCGTTATACTATAAGAGCCACTGAGATGGGATTTTTCAAAAAGTTTTGAATTGATAATGATTTATTGTCAAATTGATAAGTTTTTCTTTATACACACACAAGGAAAGTAATAAAAAAGATTTGGTTTTTTGTACCAACTAGGTGCTACTACTAAGGAGCAGTGTGAAATGAAAGTTTCATGCACAGTTTTGAATGAGAGAACAAAATGAATAATTTTTCTTTTCAACTTTAACTCTCCCACTCCATTCGTTGCTTTTCTTTCTGTTGCTCCAAAAGTCGCAGGTCTAGCCTTAGTCACTCGAATTTTCAATATTCTCTTTCCTTTTTCTTTAGATCAATGGCACTTTATTCTAGAAATATTAATTATTTCTAGTATGATACTAGGTAATTCGGTGGTTATTACTCAAACGAGTATGAAACATATGCTTGCATATTCTTCCATAAGTCAAATTGGATATCTAATTATCAGAATAATTGCTAGAGATCATAATAGATATGCAAGTATGATGATTTACTTACTATTTTATATTTTTACAAATTTAAGAACCTTTGCTTGCATCATCTTATTTGGTTTACGTACAAAGACATATAACATCCAAGATTATGGAGGATTGTTTATAAAAGATCCTTTACTAACTCTCTCTTTTGCTTTGTGCCTGCTATCGCTCGGAGGCATTCCTCTTCTATCCAGTTTTTTTGGAAAACTCTATTTATTTTGGTGTAGATGGGAGGCCGATCTATATCTCCTAGTTTTCGTAGGATTTTTCACAAGCATTATTTCCATATATTACTATTTGAAAATAGTTAAATTATTTATTACTAAAGAAAGTGAGGAAATGACTACTTATATACAAACTTATGTAAGTTCTTTGTTGCCTTCCTTATCGAAAAGTTATATCGAAGTTGGCCTAATTGTATGTGTAATAGTTTCTACTTCTTTGGGAGTCTTGATGAATACTATTAATACTATAGTTCAAAATACTTTCATTTCAAGTCATTTTATAAGTAACTAAACTTGATTTGGGTGCAAAAAAAGCCAATCCATTTTTTAAATTATTTTTTTATTGTTTCAACATAAACGAAAGGATAATTTTGGAAACATGATTATTATTATTTTGAGTTCATCCCTCCCTCCCCCTCCCCTCCCCTCCCCAATTCCCCAACAGAGAAAATAGAGAAAAAATACAAAATAAAATTATATATATAATTATGTTACAAATTTTTAGCATGACATCTAGATGTCATTAGATTGAATTGATACCCCCAACTAATAAAATAAATAGACTCTTTGAGATTCTTTATATATAATTGAAATGTGAAAAGCCTTGGTGGTGAAATGGTGAGCACACGAGATTCAAAATCTTGTGTTACAAAACGTGGAGGTTTGAGTCCTCTTCGAGGCACTCTTCTATCTGTGGTGGGACAAATAATAATCCCAAGTAGAAAATGGAATGGAAATAGAATTGTTTCAATTTCTTTTTTATAAATAGGAAATAATCCCGTGTTATGCTATTTATTTGATATCAATGATTTGGATAAATCCAAAATAAAATTTTCTATTTATTTCATTCGGAATAAATCTATTGGGTTTATGATTTGGACAGCCCCACCAATAGGAAGGAATGGAGCCGGATCCAAATAATTTTGCACCATTTCACTTTGAGCTTTAAAGTATATGTATTACAAGTTATTTATAAGTCATGTGCAAGTTGCAACTAAAGGTTCTTGGTTTCTTGTAATGCACACTACAACATGTATGTGTGGTTGGGATTCTTGTAAATTTGCAAGTTGCAATGACTTTATTTGCTCATAAATTTGTGACTTGCATCAGAAGGTTGTAGAATTTTAACACAAAACTACAACTACTTCTCCTATGCACCTCAATTGTTAACTAAGATTGGGGATCCTACATTGTAATGTGCATTACAAAAATCTAAAACATCTATTACATTTTATTTTTCCATTTAGTTTCAAATGAAATGTTTTCATTTCAATTTTGGTGGTGTGAGTATTGTTAAACTTGTCAAGGCCAATATTTTGTTATGCAATTGGTGCTCAATGGTGGTAGGCTAGAAACTAAAATAAAATTTGTTCAAATTTTGTCCATTTGAAACATGATAAGCTAGTTATTAATTTTGAGTAGCTTAGAAACCTTGTTTATTTCTTATAGGTTGCCAATACATTAAATAAACATTGAACAAACTTTAGTGTGAGAGGAATGACAAGGGTGATGTATAAAATTATTTGAACACAAACTAATTCAAAATTCCTTTCAATCAATTGTGGTGAGGTCACAACTATGGACAATCAATCATGGATTTATGTCCATGTTTAAGTGGTTGAAAACTATTAGCCAATTGTGTCGATCTTTTTAAATCTTGAAAGACTTGTGTGGAAGGAGCCATATTTTATAACATAATTGCCATGATAGTATATTCTCTCATTGTTTTTGGTAGTTGGATAAAGTTTGAGATTTATGAAAAGTTTGTTGTATTTTGGGGTTGATGGTGTTGTAACATTTCAAAGGTTAAAATTAGGTGTGATTATTTAGTTGAAGGATATTAAAGACGGGATTTACATTGTTGGCATATGCCAATGTAATTTGGTAGTGCAAGCTTTGTCATACTTGACCTTAATTTCAAAGAATGAAGGTTTGTTTACTTCTAGATGTATACTTATTATAACCAATCCCCAAAAAGCTACTTTGAATGTAATATGTTGGATAAGTGATAAAGTTAAGTTGGAACATCAAGGGATGAGACACAAGAAACAAAGTCATCTACATTGAGGAATAAGTATTTATAAACAAAATATTTTCAAGAATGTTAATAAAATCAGGATTTACAAATCATTTTCTTTCTTAAAGCAATTTTATAACCCCAAAAAAGAGTGTTGAATTACACTATTATGTGAAGGTATGCATAGAAATTTCCCATAATATTGGAAAATTTTCAAATCATTTCAAGTCATCTTAAAAGTATTTTAACCAACCAAAAACAAGGGTTGCACTATTTTTAAATCATTTTGAATATTCCATACTCAAATTAAATTTATTTCAAAATTATCTGAATGTTCCCATTATACATTTAAAATATTATAGGTCAAGTTCATAAAAATAAAATCAACATCAACTTATGTTATCATTTATCACAATGAAACTAACCAATGTTCACATCTCATGACATATAACTCTTTATTCCCTTTTAGACCCCAAAACAAGATGGTGTCATTGTTGGCTCCTTTAAATGTTTGGTTAATTAATACAAAACAATAGTATTGAGTACAAGTGATGAATCACTCAATAATGTCACTGTTAAAGTTAACTACAAACTGTTGTGCAATGTGGATATAGTCATGGGGCCAACTTATGCATGTTGCCTATGTTTAGAATTGTGCAAGACTTATACAAATTGGCTTAAAACTCATAGATATGTTCATTTGTAACTTTGTTGTTGTCAAGTTATGTTAAGCTAATTTGTACACGATGTATATGGAACCTTGACCAATGATACTACCATGACCATTTTCAAAGCTTCAAGTGGATTTGGTGGAATGTAGGAATGATGGACTTTGCATCATGTGGTGGATTGGCTCACAATCATGAGTTGGATTTGTTGCCTTTAGTTTCATGCAATGTTTATATAAAATGTTGACAAGACTAAAAGGGTTCAATTTAGCAATGTCAGTGGTCATTTTGAGGATGATTGGGAAGTTGTATGAAAAAAGGTTAAAGATTAAAACTAAAGGCTTGATTGATGAATTTGATTGACACTTTTCTAATTCAAGAATTGCCATCACAGTTTGTGCCACTTGAAAATGTTGACTTAGCATATTATTGCAACCTTAAAACCACTAAGGCAAATGGAGTTTCATATGGTTGGGCCTATTAAATGAGGTTTCACTTTACCAACATTTGACATTTTTGTTATCACTTGAAATTTAATAATCCATTTATTGTGCACATCCTTTTGAGGGCAACCCTACTATTCATATGTGGATTTGTATCACCATTAGTCAAGGTTTTTGGAACAAGTTGTTTGAATACTTCAAGCTTGTTAAAATTGCAATTTTGGGTGTTATGGGAGATGTGGAGCATGAGTGTACATTCTCTACACTTAATTTCATGAAGCCTAAATTGAGGAATCGACTTACAACTTGCCTAGATATGGTGGTGAGGATGTATGTGCAAGAATTTGATAAAATTAGGATTTCCCATTTTATATTGCCGTTATTTGATGAAGGTTCACTATGGTTGGAGTTATAGGGCATTTGATTGGCTTTGGAGACATAGGGCTACATTATGTTGTTAAAACAATAAGTTTTATCCTCTTATTACAATTCATTACTTTGTCGGTAAGGATTTTAGTAATAATGTAGGTTATTTTGTCCACCATCCATTGCATTGGGCAAAGTCCATTTTTGGATTAGGTTTGGAGTCCCTTAAATGGTATTAATATGTTTCTTTTGCACTTTGTCATGGTATAGGGTTTGAAATTGAGATTATAGCTTTACATAAGTGATTTGGAAAGTTGGTAATTGATTTGGAAACTAACATGAGTTACAAAGTATAAGAAAAAATAGAGATGGAAGCATGCCACAAACAACTTCAAATAATCTCCTACCCATAATGCACAATGATGATTGACCTAATATGACAAATTGTGACCATTTTATTATTATTTATTTATTTATCCATATTATATGCTACATAATCCAAATGCCAACCATCCTAAGTCTTATAAGATGGCATGTTATGAATCATGATTGCATTCCTTCTTGTAGTTTCTTTTGTGCATACAAAGTCCCAACTAACAACATTGCAAATTTGATTGTGGTGCAATGGGGGTGATAGAGTACATATTCCAAAACGATACATGACATCACATTTGGCAATTGTTGTAAGAGAATAAGGTTTTGTGGTTATCATTAACCTTCCAACATGGTTAGCATTAGACATTGACTTCTAAATGCTAACATTGAAATTACCAATGAAATTTCATGTCAATGTTTGTTATCATTGAATTTGAAAGGGCCAAAATCTAAATAGATCTTTACAACTTGGTGTATTACTTGTTGCATTTGTTGACATAGTTCACATTTGAATTTTGACAAATTACTTTTTAGCATAATTTTATCTCACATTTAAGTCCCATTACACATTCAAAGTGTACTAATATTTTGTCACAATCTCACCTTTATCTATACTCCTTTACTAGTTTTATTACACCATACACATGAACATAAATTAAATGATATTGATGAGTCTAAATATATGATTATATTGTAAAATATTTGACATATTTTGTATTCATTAAGATGATGGGAATAAAATTATATCAATCCTTTAATGACTATGTCCTTTTAGTCATGGGTGATACACTTTAACTAGTTTGGACTTGTGCATAATTCACATTCGCCAACTTTCTATTAAAATTACCTTTCATTTGCATCATTGATGTATCCCCATCAAATTCAATGTTGCCACATATTTGAATTTTAAGTTTGAAAATTTGCCATCTTCGTAACCCTCTATGACAATGTATAGCCATCCTAATATTGATATGCCACGAATGGGAAGATTGTCACTTGCAAATACCTTAGATAGTTGTGACCAAACTAACAATTTAAAAAAAAAAAACCCCGAAAAAAAAAGTTTCAAATTACATTATTGATAATTTATGTAACAACTTATGTTAGTTATGAACAAACCATTAAAATTGCGGTTAAATTAAAAATTTGCACAAGAAGGAAATAACATGATATTCTTAACACATTGATTATGTGGATCTTTGAAATAAATGAAATATTAAATCATTTTTTTCTCTTACCTATGTCTACAACTTTGAGTTCTAGCTTTTAAAGCCATTTTTAGAGTATTAAATACTTTTTAATAGGTATGTGTTTGAAAAGTACCCATATCTCACTATCAAGTTCATGAAGCTACTTATAACCTTGAGATGTTCTAGACCCAAGTGAATGTGTAGTCCTTTCATGAATTGGTGAAAACACACTAAAGTGCAACACTTTTAGGCACATGTGGAAGTCAATAATTGCTTAAATTAACATTGCGAAAGTAGTGTGAAAGCATGATACCTTGAATCGCACAAGTCATTTTACAAGTTATTATTAGAAATTTATTATTAAAAAAATTTCAACCCTAGTTTATCTTATGGAAAACTTAAATTTGAAAGATGAGCTTCTAAACTATTACTTTTGTTAAATAAAGGACTTAATAAGAAAAAATCATAATTCAAAGTACACAGAAAATTTTGATCATCAAAATTCTTTTAAAAAATCCTCCTTGGTATCAATGTTATCACATCATATTACCATTGAGTCCTTCACTCATTTAAAAACATTATATGAAGGTGAATGGAATCCATATTCATTGATAATGAATTGTTACAGGTTTTTGAGTACTCATTTGAAAATTCATTATGTTATGGTCAAAAATTATCTATGGAATTCATACAATGTGATTATAATATATATATCATTGTGGTGTTGAGTCTTTTTGCATTTTAATCGATTATATTTAATCACATGACCAATTATAATTTCCAAAATCTTGCAAAAATTGCCTTGTGACAACATTTTATGGATAGTGTAGTGTGTTTTTACTCAAATGCATGACCTAATAAATGCAACACTTTGTACACACATATTCCATCCTTCCTTGAGATATATCTCAAAATTAAATTCAATTTTCTTGATTTGGATCAAATTTTGAATTTTTTTTTCCTTACATTAAGCAATTCAACCAATCTTCAACCCCTTTTTAAAGGTTGAATCCAATGTGTATATTGAAAATACAAATATGAAACCTTCTTGGACATTAATGTAACATTCACACAAGTGGAAAATGCATGAAATATTTCATACCATGTGAAATTGTATGTAAATGTTTCTACATGGGTTTTGGGTTTGCAAACCAACATATTGGAAATTTCTTGGGATGCATTTTATTTGGACAAACATTTGCTTTGAATCTTGAACTATTTTACTTCATTTTTCTTATTGTGAATTTATTATAGGATGATTGTTTGTGTTTTGAATAATAAATATATTGTTGAAGATTGAGTTTCTTATTTTATCAAATGAACAAAAGGCTTGAACTTAGTTTAATACAAACTTATTGATACATCTTGGCAATATTTTTACATTACATTGTAATAAGTTGGTTTTATTAAGAAGGACTCATCTTTTTTTGAAACTCACAATGTGATGATTTTATTGTTATCACCAATAACCCACTTTTAAACAAATGTTCTTGAAGTTGCAAGTATTGGTCCTATAAGGTTGTGTGAACTCATGGACTTTGAAGGAACATTTAAATCGGATAGATGGCCAAAAGAAGGATAGTTAGCCCTTGACCATATGAAAAAACAATAAAGAAGGATGATTGTTTAATGTACAAATGGTGATATGACAAGTTTAACATGATAATAAATAGTGCTGTGATTTCACAAAAATGATTTTTTTTGACTATGATCATGTGAAAGGGAGATTTTTAGCTTAAAATGACAATCTATGACATTTTGTGATATGAACATGTCCAAAATTCATATAACATGTGATTACCTACTTCTTGAAAATAATAATCATTCTAAATGTTGTGAACGGAGTTCAAAACAATCCTTGCAACAACTTTGAACAAGCTAATTAAAAATTTGAATGAAATAATTAGGTTAGTAACTCATTCATGAACTTAATAAGGCAAACATCACTTAGAATTTTTGAACAACTCTACTTACATTGGCATTAATATGTAATCAATTTCAACTATTCAAATATTTAATTCCAAAATCATATTATATTATGAACAAAATAGTGGAAACAAAACCAAGGATTCTTTTTCATTCAATCCTTATGCAAAATTGTTGATTATAACTTTGGAACATGTCCACAACAATTTGTTGGTCATTTTGCATGGTTGAACAATGTGTAAAGCAAGTGAAAAATCTTAGCAACATTAAATTCATAAGATTAAATAATTATTCATCAAGGAATTGTTCTAGACATTCATCAAAATGTTAAGCAACTTCATCTTCTTCTTTGTAGGAAATGAGATAGGTATATGAATGAAATCTTCAACATTTCCCTAAGGATTTGATCATTTTCTTTCTAAAAAAAACTATGGCTTTTTGTTTATGTGTGTGTGTTGTTTTGGAGAAAACAAAGACAAGTAGTGCAATTTAAGAATATTACCATGATGTAAGGACTTTGCCTTTTATGGAACATTCAAATCGTGAGATATTAGAACACCATGTAATATGGTTAAGCAATTATCAAGATAATTTAACTATCTATGTCTTAAGTTATCAACCACAAATTGATTCCTAAATTCAAGCCAAATTGTAATTCAAATATTGCATCGATGCAAAATCTCTTCCATCTTGTATAGTCCAACACAAAAAATGAAAGTGAAAAAAGTTTAAAGTTCCAAAATGTGATTTGTATCTCTAGTTAATGGTTTTTTGGGAAAAAAAATTCAAAATTTTACCCATATGTAGGATTTTACATTTGTTTTAAATGTTCAAAATTTTCATAATTACTTTTTTGAAATAAACAAAAATCACTAGGTTTTGAAGAGCAGTTTCAATAGGTAGCCAACAATATAGAATATAGAAGGACGCTTAAATACACTATTTTCATATCTCATTTATGGCTAGAATTGGCTAAATCTTCTTGTGAATGATTGTTGGTTCAATTGTGTCATAAAATTGATTGTTTCATTTGAAATTGTATTATGGAAAAGCAATCTTTAACTTGACCCAAAAATATCAATATCTCTAAGAAGATTGCTAAAGCCTAAAACTAGTCATTATATGTTTGAAATAATATACACAAGTACCAAGGTCATTTCTAACAAGTTCTCGCATGGTCAAATTTTTTTCACTCTTTGCCATAAGGTATTCACCAACAAATTGAATATTATGCATTGTTCCAAATCTTACAATTCTACTAAATCTCAACCAAGGTGAAACAACACCTCTAGGGTACCTTCACCTTCTTGGGTGACAATACGGAACTCTTGGTGGCAAACTTTATAATGTTAAAATTGAACTCAAAGAACCTTATTTAGTACGAGAATCCCATATAATTAAAATAATGTAGATAATTAATAGTATAATGTTTAGAAGCAAACCCAAAATAATTTGAGATTTTGACCATGGTGCAAGTGTAGATTTTGGTTCACCCAAGGCCTATATCCCTTGTCCCTCTGAAAGAACAGGGACAACTAAGAAGAAAGAAAGAAGATCATAAAAGTTTGAGACCATCATAGTACCTTGGCTTCAACACATATTTGTTGAAAATAAATAAATAATTAATTTTGAAATTTTCATTTCAAACAAATAGAATATTCTTGAAGATTTTAAATATTTTCCTTCACAGAATATTTGTTATGAAAAAAAAATCTTTTTTTTTTTCTGTTTTTTTCTGAAAAATTTCAACATTTCTGAAAACAATAATATGAATTAGTTTTGAAGTTGCCAAGGTAGTAATAAGTAGCCAGTCTGTAGGGTATTTCCAAACAATGAAACATGGGGCATTGGGGTGGTGGGTACCATATTTATTTAGACTGAAATGGGTAATAACAGCAAACAAGTAGGCTAAAGAGCACCACAAAAATGGAACTTTTATTTTCAAACCCATTTTCACTTACACTTAGTTTAGAAAAAAACTGGGTGTCAAACTTCCTATTTTTGTCATGGAGGGGGGAAGAGCTTCATTATTGTTGTTGTTGTTGTTAGTTGGTGCTGCACTGGTGAGACTGCTCTAGGAATGAAATGAAGCTTCCCATGACAGAAAGAAATGAAGCTACACTACTACTACTACTACTGTAACTTGTTTTGAGAAGGGCTTTTGTGGTTGAAAATTTGGAGCTTAAAATTTTCATCTTCTTGCTGCTCTAGTAACAGCTGCTGCTGCTGATCCTTCTTCAGCTCTTCTTCAGCTTGTTGCCAAAGGTCTGGTTTTGGTTCTGGTTTTTGTTCCCCTAGTACAGCTGATTCCTCCAGCTCTTGGAGTTGTTCCCAGAGGTTTGGTTTGGTTTGGTTTTGGTTTTGGTTTTTACTCCCCTAGTACACAGCTGATCCTCCAGCTCTTCGAATTGTTGTCAAAGGTTTGGTTTTGGTTCTGGTTTTTTGCTCCCCTGGTACAGCTGATTCTCCAGCTCCTGTTGTTGTTACTAAAGGATCTTTAGTTTTGGTTTTGGGTTTTTGGTCCCCCTCCCACCCCAGCTGGGTTCTTTTGTTCTGGCCCTTTTGGTGCTCTGCAGGATCAGATCAATCTACAAACTTGTAGTTGTTGTTGCTGCAACTGGTGTTGTTGTTGTGGAAGTTGGGATTGTAGAGGTGAAGAAGGTTGTTGGAGATGTGTTTTTTGAATGGTGGAGTTTTGGCGGTTTGACAGCAGATTTTGAGAGAGACAGAGAGACAGAGACAGAGACAGAGATTGTGGTGGGGTTGTGTGCTCATCTCCGGCCTCACATGGATCAAGGAGCTGTTTCAAGTCTAGTGCAATAGTCGAATTCTGGAAGAAGAAGAGAAGACCCACCCATCATCATCATCATCATCATCATCATCATCATCATGTCAGTGGATCTGAGCCCGCGTGATGGCGGCAGCTCGCCGTTCAAGGGCAGGAAGAATGCACACGGGCAATACAACTTCCAACCATCACCACCCCACACGATGAGTCCGCTACAGCCAGCAGCAAGCTCAGAACAAAAGCGGAGTCGTCGGAGGAAACACATTCCTCTCCTCATCTCCATTCTCATAATTGCCAACATCGCGGTCTTCATCGTCACCATGTACTACAACAATTGCCCAGTACAAAGCGCTGAGCAGCAGCTCCAAAAGAAGTCTTGCATCCTCCCGTGGTTGCACAGATTCTCCTTCCAATCCTGGCACGAGAATCCGCTGCTGGGCCCATCTGCCGTGACGCTCCGTGACAAGATGGGCGGGTTGCAGCGAAGTTTAGTCATCTTGCAACAACAACCACACCATCACCAGGCATGGCGTCTCGTGACTTGCATCTGGTTGCACGCAGGTCTCTTCCACTTACTTGCTCACATCCTCGCTCTTCTCCTCGTGGGTATTCGCATGGAGATGGAGTTCGGAGCTCTGAGGATCGCACTCATTTATCTCTTGTCAGGAATCGGAGGCAGTCTGCTTTCTGCGCTGTTCCTGGAGGAGGATCAAGTCTCGGTGGGTGCATCAGGTGCACTCTTTGGGTTATTAGGTGCGACCCTTGCCGAGCTTCTCACAAACTGGTCTCGCCATAACAACAGCAGCAAGTGCGCGTCGTTGGTCAGACTGCTCTTGCTTCTGTTCATCAACCTCGCGTTAGGCTTGATGCCATTCGTGGACAATTTCGCACACATTGGTGGGTTCTTGGCTGGATTCCTGTTGGGGTTTGCGGTTCTCGTGCGCGTGCAGAAGGGGTACAAGAAGAAGGAGAAGAATAACGACAAGGCTGGCTCAGATCATCATCATCATCAGCTGCTGCCATACTTAGGAGGTGGAGGAGGAGGAGCTGGAACTGTTGTTGATCATGCAGACGTTGTGGCCATGATCATCAACAGAAAGTACAAAGTGTACCAGATTGTTTGCATGGTTGCATCTGTGATTCTGCTAGTTGGTTTGTATGCAGCAGCTTGTGCCACTCTCTTCACAGGAATCAATGCCAGCAAGAACTGCTCCTGGTGCCATTACCTCAACTGTGTTCCTACCAGCAAATGGCAGTGTTAACTAGGTAGCCATCATAATAGCGAAAACCAAGAATCTCGTGATTTTTTTGTTACAGAGATCCATCCTTTCCACAGAAGCAAATTCTTCAGATCATCATCAGTCAGCTGATTGTGCAAACCAGAATTGAGGGTGTAGGGGACCCTCTTGTTTGCTTGCTTTCTTGCTTGCATTGCATGAATGCATGCATGGATGATGCACAGGGAGTAGTAAGCTAACAACAGTAGAGCAACAACTCCTGCAACAAAGGTACCAAAAAGATGAATCAAGAAAGGAGGAGGAGATGACGGCCCATATCTCTGTGCTTTTGATTTTTTGGGGGCTTTTCCTAGAGGAATGGATTTGTTTGCGTTTGTAAATCAGTCACTTTATTTGGGATGCACTCAGGTCTTGGGTTTTCTTCTTCTTCTTCTGTTGTCAACATTTGTGAGCATCAAACAATCAAACAACAGGACCTTGTCAACTCATAGTGTATTTCATACAAACATCCTCAATTGCATAAAATTTCTGATTTCTTGGAATCTCATGCTGTAAAAAGAACAATATTATCATCACACAATTACTAGTGAATTTCTTTGAAATGCACAGTTTTGAAGCCCCGGTGTATCAATTGGTTCACATGATAAATAGCCCACTGTTTGAATCAATGGGAATCGGCACTTCTTCTGGAGGTATTCTGAGTTCCCATTTTGAGTAGGGTTCAGAACATACACAAGATCACTGGATGTACATGGGTCCCTGGACACTGTTGTGAAACAAGAAACCTCAAAAATTGCACCAGTTTAGGGTAAATCTCTCCAATAGTGTTCCACTGGCAATGAGGAAACACCACATAGCAATGAAGTAGGCTACATAGATTGCTCTCACATATATTTGTATTAAAGGAGATATTTAGACAAACATATTTGCATTAAAGGAGAGATTACATCATTTACTGGTCCCTACCATATTGTTGATGGAAAAAGCTTTTTTACCTCATTTTAGACATATATCCAGATTGCAACTACAGCACTGCCTTTTTAGTCCTCCTTTCTGGAGGTCAAAAACCCACTGGTAAATTGACACACTCGGTCAAGGAACAAAGACTTGATTACATCTGCCACCATCGTTTCTGCCTGCCAAAATTAATCCACCTCCTCCATGCGGCTACCTTCATCTACATCATCTTCTAGTGTGGGCATATCAGCTTCTTCGTCAGCAGCAGTTGGATCTTCATCAATACTGAGACCCAGCTTAATCATGCGGTGAATTCGAGTGCCAAAGGTGTTGGGATCATCAAGGCTAAATCCAGATGTCAACATTGCTGCAATATAGAAGTAAAAAGAATTTATCAGATCATGTAGCAAAGGAGAGTATCCAAACACCAGAATAACAACACATTTCTCCACTTAAACTAGCACATTTGCCTGCTGCAATGGAGCAGGCTCCTAAGGAAAATGGATGAAACAACTAGATGTAAAAGATTTAGCAGCCACAATTTGCTCAGTACATACCTGTTTCGAACAGTAACAAGACAAGATCCTTGACCGTTTTGTCAGACTTGTCAACATCTACACGTTTGCACAACTCAATCATGACAGAGTTCTCTGGATTGATCTCAAGAGTCTTCTTGCTGCTCATGTAGCTGCCCATACTAGTATCTCGGAGTGCTTGTGCCTTCATGATTCGCTCCATGTTTGCACTCCAACCATATCTACATTACATTAATCCAGAAGTTTAAATACTACACATACAAATCCTTAAATCCATTTGACAGCTTCTTCAGTTAACAAGAATTCTAGCAAAGAAGAGGCCTTAATCAAACAGAGACCAGGGACTGAGACTTACTCGCCCGTCACCAAGACACAGGGTGAATCCACAATACGGTCAGAGACTTGGACCTTCTCCACTTTGTCCCCAAGAATTTCCTGTTCATAAAAGTCAGCATTAACTTTCTGAAAACATCCACAAACCATACAATTCCAGAATATGAACATGCATTTGTCAGCAAACACTGTCATGGACATACAGTCTCTACGCACCTTGATAACTTTGCAAAGAGGCTCAAACTGAGCTTTTGTCTCCTCTTTCTTCTTTTTCTCCTCCTCTGTCTCATCCAATTTCAAACCCTCTTTTGTTGCAGATACTAACTTTTTGCCATCATACTCCTTCAATTGTTGGACTGCACCAGCACAGATGAGCTTAAGATTGTCTCCATATGTAAGATTGTGGCAGAACACATACAACTGTACCAAACTTCCCACAAAGACCTTGCAGTCTCTGCAGAAGCCCCAGAAGGTTCCCCAAAAAATTTCCTTCAAGTGTGAATACGCATGCTGCTCTGAAGTCTAGTCCCCAAAACATAGGATTCAAATCATGAAAGAAAGGAAACATAAGAGACCCAATACCTCTTGCAGCTATCCCTACCTGCATACTCATCAATGGGATCAACCATGAAGAGAACTTCAAGACCCCGCTTCTTCAGCTTCTCCAAGAATGGAGAGTTCTCAACTGCCTTCCGAGATTCTCCAGTGATGTAGTAAATGTCTTTCTGTCCATCTTTCATGCGGGTCACATAGTCCTTCAGGGAAGTCATCTCTTCTCCTGACTTGGTTGATTGATACCTCAGCAAATCTGAAAATAACAAACGATGAACCCTCGTGAGTTTTGAAAAGAAACAAGCAACTGCCCACCATCAACACACCAAACAATCACAACCACTTACCTTCATCCTAAACAGTTGACAATTGAATGAATAAGCAAAACTACAGAACCAAGTGGAAGAAAGTACCAGCAAGTTTGGCACGATTCTGGGAATCCTCATGGATGCCAAGTTTTAAGTTCTTCCCAAAGGCCTCATAGAATTTTCCATAATCTTCCTTGTTCTCTGCAATCTCATTGAACAACTCTAGACACTTCTTCACAATATTCTTTCGGATAACCTGCAATGGAGAGTCACTGTCAAAAATCTATGTGTATCCTCCCCTGCCAAGATGGGGTATACAAGGCTCCACAGTTAAGGTACAATGGTGCAGATGCCAGAGCCCTGCTCAAGTAATTTGACATACACAACCACACTGCTTGGACATTGTAGGACAATCTATACAACTCCTAAGACTGTTCAATGCATTGTACACACAAATAGAACACCAATGTTATAGTGAAATAAACCTTCAGAATCTTATTCTGCTGAAGCATTTCTCGTGAGATGTTCAAGGGAAGATCCTCAGAATCCACAATGCCCTTCACAAAACCCAAATACTCAGGGATAATCTCCTCACAGTTGTCCATTATAAATACGCGACGCACATACAGCTTAATATTGTTTTGCTTCTTGCGCCCATCAAACATGTCAAAGGGAGCCCTCTTAGGCACAAACAGTATTGACTTGAACTCCAGCTGCAAACCCCATGGCCAACCGGTGAGAACACTTAATGTCATGTATCCAAGAGAGTGACATATTACCAGAAGTGGATGACTGATGAAGACAACTCACTGTTACATTACCTGACCCTCAACTGAGAAATGTTTTACAGCCAAATGCTCCTCCCAGTCATTAGTCAAGCTTTTGTAGAATGCAGCATACTCCTCCTTGGTGATCTGGTCTGGTTGTCGCATCCAGATAGGCTTCTGCTTGTTTATTAGCGCCCACTCATGTGAAACCTCCTTCACCTGCACATGTCAACAGCAACATGTCACAAAGAGTATGGACACAAAAGTCTTCATGGAACTTGAGATATTTCCATTACCTTTGTCAATTTTTTCATGCAATTATTTCCATAGACTTCTTTCTCATAACCAGAAACCACTTAACCATATAAGCACCTTCTTTTTCTTCTTTGCTTTGTCCTTTTCTTCATCCTCGATCTCCTCAATTTTGCCTTCCTCTTCATCCTTCTCCTCTTTATCCTCATCCTCATCATCTGACACCTCTTTCTCAGTTGTCTTCTCAGTCCATAGAGAAATAGGGTAGCTGATGAACTCTGAGTGTTTTTTCACTAAATCCTTCAGCTTCCTTTCCTCCAGATACTCCAGCTGGTCTTCTTTGAGGTGCAAGAGAATCTTTGTGCCTCGGCCCAAGTCCTCGCCTGCAGGAATGTATACACTTCAATTACCCACACCTTCACAGGCCTTATGGAGCAAGCTGCATTATACTGTCAGTTACAGAGAACAACCCAACCTACTGAACTCTATTACCTTTTACCTCAACCCCATCTCTTACAGATGAGTATCACTACTATTTCTCAAACCCCTACAGAACAACAGATCTAACAAAGTGTATAAGAAAAATATATCAAGGAGGGAAATAACACACATTCCAGCACTGCCATCACAGTGTTCCCTTGACCAAAGAAAACAGACTGAAAAAAGTGGCATTTGGTTACAACCTTGCTTGTAGGGGCACTGCATGCTTCATGCAACAGAGATGTGAATATTCATAGTTCATACCATTATCTCTTCGGACAGTGAAGGAGCCTCCAGCCTGAGACTCCCATACATACTGCTCATCATCATTATGCTTAGTTGTCACAACAACTTTGTCAGCAACCAAGTAGGCAGAGTAGAATCCCACTCCAAACTGTCCAATCATGCTAATATCTGCACCAGCAGAGAGCGCCTCCATGAACGACTTGGTTCCTGACCTTGCAATTGTTCCAAGATTGTTCACCAAATCTGAACCACAGGAAGACATCATGATATATTGAGCACAGGCATAAGAGACTTGACACCAAAACTCAGCACTGACACATAGCAAAGGTATCACTGATTGCAAGACCAGCATCCACTGAAAAGAGTCATCAAAGTAGGCAGCAATTAAAACCACAACTTTCAATGACATTACAGAGAAGTTTGTAAGGCCATACCAGCCTTTGTCATCCCGATTCCAGAGTCAATAATGGCAATTGTGTTGTTGGTTTTATCTGGAACAATGTGAATGAAGAGCTCGGGCTGACTCTCCAGCTTGCTTTTGTCTGTTAGGCCTTCAAACCGAATCTTATCTAATGCCTGCCACGACATATCACAATGCATTCAGCATTTGGCACCGGAACCTGTTGTTTGATATACATGGAGCAGGAAATAGAAGGAACTAACAGGCCCATAAACAGGCAGAAGCTTCCCAGGGCAATTCGAAGGACCAGAAAGACAAAGTCACATAGAACTGCGTTCCTTCTCCTTAATGCTTTCCATTTTACGTCCTCTAGTATACAAATCGGAAATTCCTTCCTCCGTGTTATGTCGGTAACGTTGAGGCCTTGAAAAACAAAAGAGACTTCAGAAAGGCGACTTACGTTCTTTCTCGATAATGCTTCTCATTTAAGTTCTCTTACAAATCGGAAACTCCTTCCTCCTTATTACGTCGGTAACTTGAGGCCTTTGAAAAACAAAAGAGGTGGGTTTATAAGAATGGCGACTTACATCAGATGCATTAGAGACAAGCTCCCGAAGAAAGATCTCCTTGTTGCTGTAGAAAGTATTGATGATGAGACTGAGCAACTGATTAATCTCAGCCTGGAAGGCGAAAGTCTCTACCTCCCCACCCTCCTGCCGATGCTGCTGCTCCTGCTCCTGCGGCTCCTCCACTATCATCTCACTTCCCTGCTGCTGCTCGTCCTCGGAGACGATCGCCATCGCTTCTAAAACCCTCGACAACACGAGAAGGTGACCAAAACAGCCTGAAAAAAAAAAGAGAGAGAGAAAAAGAAAAGGAGAGACAAAATTTGCACCGAACAAACCGCTTTAGACAGAGACGCTCAACAGATCGGAGAAGGCAAGCGAGCACAAGAAAAAGCACGACGATCAAAGCAAGCAACGGAAACGCTCTACGATTTCTCTGAAAACGCGAGACAGTGCACACGAACGCCGGAGGCTTTGAAGGAGGGTCTGCAAGAGGGAAGGAATTACACCACTCACAGCCGTTCGATTCGCCAACGAGGCAACATCCGGTACGTCCGTAGCCTTACTATCCAAGGCGGGAGTAAAGCCATACTCGGATGCGACGTTTCTAGCACTTTCCATTAGGTTTTGGCCGTTCGATCGCAGAGCATCTGTTATCGAACGGCTAAAAATCTCCAAAGCTCCCGAACTTCGTCCACTTGTAATAAATTTCCGTCCAATTAGTCGAACTGGTTACCGACAGCGTTCCCAATTGTTCCCGTGTAAATTACCACCTGTTCTTCAAGTGGGAACGCACCGGCTTCCCCTTGCACCCAGTTCTCGAAAGTTCCCGATACGTGCAGTCCTGGAGACTTCTAGACACTATAGTCCAAAAGGGTAAATTTAAAACTTACCGCAAATAGTTTCCCACTCTAGGTAACTTACCGAAGCCCAATTTTCCACCTAGGAGTCCCATGCAGCCTTTTTTTTTCTTTTAAAAATTTAAATTTTAAAAAATAAAATTATATATATATATAATTTTATTTATTTATTTATTTATTTATTTATGGTGCGAAATCTTGCACTGTTCAGAAATTCGAAAAAAAAAAAGAAGTCACAAATTCAATGATTTTTTGGAAAATTTTGGCTAGCATTTGAAAAAAAAAAAACTTGGTAAAATTGTCAAATTGCCAAAAATACATAAGGATGCTTGCTTATATGTTCTTTTCTTCTCATATTTTGTTAGTACCATAGTACATGAATGGTTTCAGCATAAATTAAATTATTTTTCGTTTGTCAAATTTTGGAAAAATTATTTATTTACTTATGTCAAAAAAAAATTAACTATTATCTATCAAAAAATTTGGAATTAAAAAAATCAAGTGCCGAAATTAAGATTTAAAATTTAATTAAGTACTTGATAGTTTTTTTGTTGTTGAACTTGAATTAGTCTCATGTGACAAAACAAACAAACAAACAAACAAACAAGCAAACAACCTTCTTTTAATTAATATTTTTTTAATTTTTAAAATTATGGTAATAATAGTTGTTACATTGGAATTAGTTTAGGGGATGATTATATATATTAGGTCAAAACATGGCACCCATGACTAGTCCTTTTTGACTAGGTTAATCATTTATGTTATGTGTAGTCATATTGGCTTAGTCAAGAATGTCATGTTTTGGTGTACTAGCTACAAGGTCTATATTATTTTATCTTTATCAAAATAAATTTTGATATGGAATTTGCTCCTAATGGAATTGAAGGGTGTGTCTTTTTGGATTTGTGTTTTTCCAATATCAAAGTTTTGAATGAAGAACATGATGAGTAAATTTTCAATACATTGTGCATGAATTTGAATCTCATTTTTCTTCAATTGGACCTAAATCCATTTAAATTTGAATTGAATTTAGTCAAATTGCAATTCAATTTCAAATGGATTTAAAATTTATTCAATATATTATAATTCAATTCAATTTTATGGATTCAAATTCAACTCAATTCAATTTGGATTCAATTCAAGTTCCATGCAATGCCAATATTTTCAATCAAATGGGATTTTATTTTTATTTTTTTCCTTCCTTTCATCATCCTTGGTAGGTGTAGTAACATGGATGTAAATACTTGTTAAATAGGTATAAAAACAATACATGTTCTTCATTTAGGAATACCCACCTATTCGAAATGTTCAGGTCCAATTAATGAATTTTCTTTTCAACAAATTTTGTCACTTTTTGGACCAAACAAATTGGTAAAATTTTGAAGCATTTTTTAAAAGTGTAAATTTAACTAATCGTTCTTTTTTCCAAGATTTTTTTTAAAAAAAATGAGGGTCCAAAACTTAATTATACTAATTTTTCCATAAATCCAATGAAATGGGAAACAAAACCCCCAAAAAAAAACTCATCAATACGTGAAGGTGTTTGGTATGGTTTGAAAGGTCCTCAATGAATAGTGGGGTGCACCAAGGTGTGATTTTGTAATGTTTTGTAGCTTTAATTTTGAGTATTTTCATCCTTGAAAATAAAATTAAAATCAATAGTTAAACATTGAGGATAAATTATTGGAAATCCCTCAATGAATATAAATGTATCTAGGTAGAGGTTTTTTTTGGGGATGAATTTTCACACTTCGACGACAATGAAATTTGAAATTTGATTTTAAAATGAAGTGTGATTTTAAAATTTTATTAAAATGTTCTTTTTGGCATATATTATGATATTTTCATGAATTTTGGCTTGGATTCTGAAAACTATTGACATTTTTCACATGAATGATGATGTATTATGTTTTATGTGTAACATTCATGTGTTACATTTCTTGAATTTTTTTTTTTTGCATCTTTCTTTATATTTCTTGAATTTTTTTTTGTGAAGCTTTTTTTCATTTGTATAGTCTTCAAAATGAAGTGGATTGTAGTAGGATGCATGGAGGATTTGTGTTGTTGACAATGAGTGAGAAATTTACAAAATGATTTTTAATTAAATATATTTTTGAAGCAATTTTGTGTTTAAGTTTTGACATACATCATAATATTCACCAAACTTTTGTAACCGTGATATCACATTCTCCGTCAAATCTCAAGGTCATAGTATGAGGGAAGCAAGCATGTACAACTACATCGACAAAATAAAGTAAAAATGAATACCATGCTAGTGACCAAAGCTTATAACCCTTAGTTTCCAAAACTTACAACTTGATATTTCAAAATTTTCCACACTTCAAGCAATGAAATTCTCAAAAAATCGACAATTTAGAAAATATTTTAATTATGGTTTACTCCCTCAAGGTACTATGGTAGTTGATCCAAGTGATTCCTATTCATAGCCATCTCTCAACACCTTATGATGTAAGTTAACAACATCCAAATTATGTAAATCCACCAAACCATATTAGAGCCTTTGATTTAGGCAAACCAGTTTGAGCAAGGGGATGGAGATGGGATGAACCAATTCATCTCAAAACATGTAGATACTTGTGGGGTCAAACAAATCTTGGGGAAGGTACCATGTTGTTGGGTCATCATTTTGGCCTTGTTACTCTTTGGTTAGAAATAAACATTTAAAACCCTATTTGTATACAAAACAAGTGATACAATATTAATGTGGAAAATACAAACAAATAAATGAGGTCGATGGAAAAGGCTCATGCTTAAAGTTTGAAAATTTGTCTAATGTGGCCAATGAGACTATTAGGACAAGAGACTTGAATTGTTTTAAGGCGTTATCTTCAATAACAACAAGCACTTAAATGTTGTGTTAAGACAACGGAGGCTTGGTTTTAATAATACTAGAGGGTTGCCTTAGAACTAGTACTTAAATGTTGCATGTCATTTGCATGCGTTCCATGTAATAGACATGCATGTACATGCATGTCTCCCATGCCGAGGATAAGCAAAGTGCAAGGAGATTTTAACATGAATTTGGAACTTTTGACACATGCTTCTCCAATTTTACTAAGGGTTTGCAAAAACCCTAACATGTTCTTATTACATTTTCAACCTTGTAAGTTGTAACCTCATTCCTCTAATAGATAAGGTTCTTGCACATCACTTTGAGTTCATTATGAGAATGAGAAAGCCAATTGACTTTTGAAAACCAATGAACAACGTCTACCTTTCTCATTTTGGCTCGATCAATGTTTCTTTTTATTTTTCAAATTTTTTATCAAACAAAAGTGTCAATTGTTTCTTGAAACATGCATTCAACACCAAAACAAATTTCTCCAATTTTTTAAAATTTTAAACTTTTTTTGTGCAAAATAGCAAAATATTGCCACCCTAAAGCATGAGTGGGCTTGAATCCTTAATAGGATTTCATTTCCATATTCTTAAAAAATCATGAAAAGCAAAGTTTAAATTATTTTGTGGCAATGGGAACTTGGGGGCTCAAATATCCACTTTGTCATGTCGTGTTGCCAATGTATGTCAAGGTCTAAACCCTAAGCACAAATGTTACCCCAATGGTTTCCATTTCTTCCCAAAAAAATCTTGGTTTCAATTCTTGGTTCCATTCTTCAAAAAAAAAAATTCCAGTTTTCATTCTAGTTTTAAAAAAATCACACCCAATTTGAATCCAATTTCAAGTAACTTAAACAATAACTAATAATTAATTGCCAATTAACCTCTGGTTAACCCTCAACTCTATTGTTTTTTTCAAAACTCTCGAATCTGGTTCTAGTTCTTAAAAAACCTCGATTCCAGTTCAATTTCGATTCTTTGAAAAAACTAAAACCTTGGTTCCATTCCAAACCCAACTTCAAAAAATTAGACCTAATTCTAGTTTGATTGTTATTAATCGGAATTGAAACTTGTGATTCTAACCCTCAAAACCAAGTACTTGCCTAAAGTTGGCCAGTTCTTGGTGTTTAGAATAATCATTAAGTTTGGGTTTAGGAAATGTTCTCCAAAACTAAAACTTGCTAATTCTGAGGTTGCATTGAATTTTCTTAACCAACGATCCCAAGTTGGACAAGTTCAACTTTCATAAGAACTTGTTATTCTAGGTTTAACACAAGGCTATTCCAGCTTAAATATGGGGAGGGTTTTGGGTAATTTATTGATAAAAGAGGAAAACAAAATGACATTAAAGGTGGAAACAAGAAATAAAGGTGCAAGTGCCAGTTTCCCCAAGGTGAAATATAGAACCCATTACAAGAGGAAAAGAAGGCCTCTTCCTTAAGCAATAGATACCTCTTTTTAAAATTGTTATTCATTATTTGGGGAAGACTATGCCCCTAGATTTCATTGTTTTCTAAAGAGGACTATATCTTTGTCTTTTAAATATTACATTACAAGATTAATATTTTATTGTTAGAGAAGATGACCCTGGAAACCTAGGAACCCTAAGACATAAGAGAGGGATGGGACCTTCCTCTTCAAGAGTGGGAGGGACCTCACAATTACATGTTAAGCATAAATTTCCTTCTCACTCTTAAAGTAGGCATAATAGGGTTAACTGTAGAGTCACCTTGTCTTCATCCTATCTTTGGGCCTGCTTTCACCCCCTATCCCCTCTTTCAGTGGTATCCACAAAGTAACCATATTTTATTAAATCTCAGTATGAAATGCGGAAACTCAGCATTAAATGCACAAGGTTTGAAAGTAATTATAGTAGTTGTACAGGTAGGAGTACTGAAAATATATGTAGCAGCAGTGCAGGTGCTCAGGAAAAAGGAAAGCCAGCATGAAACTCAGTTTACCACCAAAATTGGTGGAAAAACTAGTTTGGGTCTCAGTCATTTCTCTTTATAAAAAATTTCATTACCAGTTTTGCGTTTGTGGTTGTTGTAAGTGAGGATCTTGAATGAGGACCTGTTTTCCTGATCCGTATACCCTACCCCACATGCACCATGTTCCTCACCAACCAAACCCATCTTTTGCAATTGAACTCACACAGCAGTGCTTAAGAATACACCAACAAATTTGTTGCTGTCAAATTTGTGTTGCAGGAAGAGCAAGTAGTAGAGCTTGAAGAGACATTGAATACACAGCTTCTTCAATCGGATGAGCTCCAGCATGAAATGCCAACTACAACCAGTTCTGGTGACCCTGAGATCACTGTTAGCAGCAGCCAGAGTAACAAATTAGGGTTTCAACTCCTTGCCAACTGATCACCAACCTTCTGCACCGCCAGCCATGAACAATGGGAAAGGGGTGGGATTCTCTTACTTGGCTTCTTGCTTCCCCAAAGGTCCCAATTAGGGACACAGGATTTAGCACATTGGGAGTCTTTCCATTTCCTTCCAGAGATGGCACAATCCTGCAATACAGAATTTTCAGTCTTAGGATTCACAAGTGAAATAGACAGCAGGAACATATGATAACAGCTCTGACCTCCATAAGCTGAGCTGCAATGATAAAACCATTTTTCACTCCATTGAAGTAGCTAGCAACAACTGCCTAACTATTCTCTCCCAACAGCAATTTGAGATTGAATTAGTTCAAAAGTTACTAAGGATCTCCTTGACAGAAAACCTAGAGCTTAGTACTCTCCTACAACACACAATACTGGCCCACCTTTCATCATCAATCTCTGCTTCTAGACTCAGGTGGAGTGGTATGCAGGCCAGGGAGGGAGACAGGAGTACAAAATCGTCAGGTAGCCAAACTGGATCAAGCAGACAAAAATGTTTCAAAGAAGATCACTCAAAATGTTTGTTCAAGAAACTGGAAACACGAGAAACAAGGTGGGCTCTGGAAGCCATTACCAGTATTGTGGGTGTTAGCACAATGCTTGCACTAGTTCCTACACCCAGTCTGTGCAGGAGGCATTATGGTAACCAACAGAGCTGCAATCAGTTGCTGCAAACACAAGGAAATGCTTTCAGTCAACAAGACAAACATGAGAGTTCTTAAGTATTTGGGAGAAGGAATACCAACCAAATATCTAAGGACCAAGCAAGTTTGAGAGTGTAGGCTGACCATCAGCCATGAATCTGACAGCTGTGTTGGTATGCAGGTTCCATTTGGCAAGCACAACGTCACACAACTTGAAGCCTTGGCATACAAGTACCAGTCCGAGCAGCATGGCCTTGAGAACCACAGCTCTATAGCTTGCAGTTGTCCAACTGTAAGTGTACTCTGTTCCTAAAGAGTTTGCCTTCTTCAAACAACAATCCCAAAAGCATATGGACTATTCAATTCGCATGAAATTTGGTAAATATGAGAAGTTCATTTGTACAGAGAAACACAGGTGGAGTGCTGAGGTCCATCATAACCCTTAACTTCCATACACAATTCTCCAAGTTGTAAAAAGAGAACCACCTGCATTTCTGTGAGAACCTCCAAAACATGATCACAATTAGTTCATTGTACACAAATTCTCCTTTCTTGATCTTTGGTGACCCAAACAGAAGAAATGTGAACATCATTGCTGAACCAAATCTTGAAATGCAAGAGGAGATGAAAAAGGTTCTATCAGAGCCCCTGTAACCCCACCATGAAAATCAGCAGTATGTAGTAAGTCTGTAGGGCAATGAGAAACAGGTAATGAATACCTTTGGACTTCATGACATTAATTTTCAATACAGTATCTCAGTCAATAATTTAGCATGCTCTCTGAATTTGTATCTCTATCCAGTGCTACTCTGTACCACACTCCTGAAACAATGGTCACTTACTCCCAGTCTGAAGCAGACTTCCATGGCCTCAACAGGACTTAATGCAGTCTTACTGCCTAAAATGCTGGGTCATTCCCATTTCCAAGGAGAAGGAAACTTCCTCCTCTAAGTTTTTTCCCAAGTCCTCACACATACTGAACAACTCATCAAGGAAACTTCCTCCTAACTTTTTGTCCAATTCCTCACCCATACCAAACAACTCATAAGTATTTTGATGGGCCAGACAACTCTGATCACAGTCTGTGGATTGGATTTGCAGCAAGTTATTGAGAACATATCTTACAAACCCTGATAGACCAAGAGCCCACCTACTCAAGAGAGAAATCAGGTTCAGTGGGCTTAGGAATGTTGGATATGCGTGTCATCTCTGCTGCATGCATGGTCCGTAGCCTTTGAACTCCTTGCATTGCATTTGAGGCAAAGCGATGAGCCTTTAATGTGGCTCCAAGGCTTGGCTTGGTAAGCATTGCATCAGCCCCAGCAATTGCTGCCTGCAGATTCAGGTCTTCTTCCTTGCGCCGCAGCTCTGCAATCTTGCGTCTGCAGTAGCGTCGCCATGCAGCCTGGACAAAGCACGCTGCCCAAGTACGCCACTGATGTGAATAGTACCTGCAGCAAAAGAAAACAACCAGTTATGATGGAAGAATAAGGCAGCTTGCATCTTTGACATGGGTGATAAAGAATGATGAGTAAATGGGGTAGCTTTATATCAGGAACTCAACATTCTAAATGCGAGGCAGGCAGTCTCTCAACAGTCTCCACAATAGAGACTGCCCTTATCTTACCCAGATTGGAAATGTGAAAGCTTAACAAGGTCCACAAATGGAGAGATCAAAAGCAGAAACCTGAACGTATGCTGCAATTGCTTGCTATGCAAGCGCCGGAACTGACCAGCCACAAACTTGAGATCCTCAGCAAACAGCGCAAAGGCTTCCACCTCCACCAATGCCTTCACGGTACGAGTAGAGGTAGGAAGATTACTGCTAGGCTTGGGATCAAGAGCCCATGTAAGCAGCTCCTCTCCACAGAAATCTCCTGGTCCAAGAGTCCCAACATTCAAAAAGCCAGTACGACCACCATTTGTTGTTGCACTCTCCAATTTGCCCCTGATGATGAACAGCATTTCATTCACTGGATCTCCCTCACGGACTATGTATGTGCCCTCTGTGTTGAGAGCAGGCTTTAACCGCTCACACATAGCATCCAAGAGACTGTCATCCATTTGATCAAACAATGGAACCTGAACAATACAAGGACAAACAAAACATTGTCCCATAAGTATGAAAAGTACTCCAACAAGCTAAATTGAGGAAACCAGATAGAGAAAATGCCCTGGGGAGGGGACACCAAGATGAGAACTAGAGTGCCATAACCATAACAACCACCAAAAGAAATCAAGCATACCCGTCGGACAAGATCCAAACACAGATGGCGTTTAATATCTCGCCGAAGATCCAATGGGAGGCTCTGCACAAGGACCTCTTCATCTACTCCCCGGGTTGCCACCCACTTGTACTGGTCAAAACGCCGGACACGCTCCACTATCTCACGGGGTAGTTGTCGATGCTTCATCCACTGCTCTGTGTCACGTCTTTTTACTCTCATCTCTTCAAGCCTCAGTGTAAGAGATTGTAGATACGTCTAGCAAACAACAGCAAACAACATTTATGGTGCTCTGTCAGCAACATGTGGGTGACTCCCTCCAGTAGGCAATCCCTTTTTTCCTCTCACAAGTCTGTCCAAACTTGTTATGTACATTACAGTCACAATGCAAAAGTTAACAGCTCCCTAAAAAGAAAACATCATGCAAAATGAAACTGACCGAGATTGGTAGCTCACCTGCATATTCCCAATAAGGAAGGCAAAGAGGAGCAAGCCCACAATGATGATACAGATAGTGAAGATGATTTCCCATATATAGGTGCTCACTGACCAGGTTTGTGTCAGGGAACTGCAGAGACAATTGAGCCCAAATAACACCAAAGTCAGAAATTGGAGACTGATCAACCAATCACCTGCTGATGGCAAAGGCAACACTCCAAAGCATGAAAACTAGCTCAATCAATTATAACAACAGCTGCTCTACTAAGAAATGGCAAGGTACTACTCACCTCAAGCTCAACAAACCCATCCACACACAATAAAAGTACTTCTCCATGAACTCTATGGATGATGTCGTTATGTTGTAATTAAGAGCATCTACATAGATACCGAAGTTGAAGTAGTTGTTGTTGTTGGCTGTATCACAATTAGTGCTGATATTTGTAATGCTCATCCAACTAGCCCGATTAGCAGCAAGAAGATACGATGGATGAAGTGAACTACAATCAAAGAATGCATCGGTACAATTGGCCTCGTTTGGGCATAAATTCTTCCAGCATGTGACTTGGCGATCAACTGCCAGCAAGTACCAGCATGCTCCTACTACCTGCAGGTAGGATGCTGTCAGATGATGAGTCTCTCATCCTGTATGTAATAATTCCTCCATCATACAATTTCTGTGATTTTTTACGACTCATGTCTACCTGGGGAAATGGGTGAGAGAACAGAAGAGGACTTACATGGCTGGCAAGTAAATACAGCAGTAAATTAAAAGCAGCGCCTGCCCAAGCAGTTTCCAGCAGCACCCCTGTATTCCTAACCATTTGAGATGTCAAAGGGAAGATTCGAAACAGGCGGGGAAGATACTGGAAAAAGACAATGAAGCCTAGAATGTTCTTGGTGGCAAGTGCAGTTTTGCCAACCATTCTCGGTGTAATGATCCATATAACCAGCTGCATTCCAACACCCAATGAACAATTTGACAGGGTTAGGACATGTAAACTTGTGCCTCAGTCAATCACATGGAAATTATAAACAGCCATCCACCCCAACCCTCTCTAGAGTAGAAAAAACTGCTCTCCTAAAGTCAAAAGTCATTGTGTAGTAGTACCTGGGGAAGAGGTAGTAGGGCCACAAAGTCCAGCCAAAAATCCTTCTTCAAGTACCGAATAGCAATTTGATGGGGATCCACCACAAGCTCGCCTCGGCCAAATACCCGAGATGAAGGTGCAATGAATGCTGTGCGGAATTGAAGAGCCATGTGAATCAAGTAGAGAAAATCGGTGGTGGTGCGAAAGACTGTTACTGATATAGCCAGTTTCCTGGAGATTCTGATGCATGTTCCGACACCACCAACAGCTTGTGAAGTATCAACAACTGGAAGGAAATAGAAGAGGGGATCTACGAAAATAGCAACTAAACACGAGAGAACAAAAAACTTGTTCCACTGTTGGCAAAATCGGCTGCGTGGATCGAGTATCTTGATCTGGGATCCACCATCAAAATCCTCCGAGTAAACCCTTGAAGAACCGAGGCGTAATGATCTCCCTACACTCCTAAGCCCTCTTGAGCCCTTCTGCCATCCCCATTGGAAGACTGAGGATGATGAACTTTCCAGTCCTTCCACACGAAGCGGTTTCCTTGACTCACTTTCAGACCCTAATGATCTCTCAGAGTCATACTCGTTGAAAAACCTGCTATTATCAGCCAGCAAAGGAGCATCAGGATCACAAAACAAGGAAAAAAAATTCCTTGACTACAAATTTGGGAAAAAAACCTAACACCAGGAGAAGAAGAAAGAACAAGAACAAACTTAACAGGAGAAGAAGAAGAAACAAGAAAAAACCCAAACAGGAGAAGAAGAAGCAAAATAAGAAGAAACAAACAAGATGAGCACAGATCCTCCTCCAAAATTCAAAAGAGAGGACGGCAGATGATAGCGAGGGTCGCAATGAGTACCTAACGAACTTCTTATTCTGGCCGTCCATGGAATGGATGGTCACAGGGCGTTTCAAATCATGAAACATCTTCGTTCTTTCTTTCTTTCTTTCTTGTGATTTTCTTCCGCACTCCTCCGCTATTGGCTGCCGATGATGAAGAAGCCGCTGGCTGCCTCGCTCGCTCTTGTTGTTGTTCTTCTTCAAGAGTGTACTTCCACAAACATCAGCCAAAAAAGAAACTAATAATTCCACGCTAACCTAGTCCTATTCTTCTTCTTCTTCTTCTACAAACTGAGAATGATGAATACTCGTCACCAGCATCTCCAAAGGAAGAACGATAAAAGCATAAAAGGAAGACGAATAAGAAGAAACAACAAAAACAACAGCAAAACTACAAGAAGTGCCCTCTTCCTATTCGAGTTCCACAAGGGAACAACCCTTACGTACTCCAAGCAAATCCCCGGCTGCTACACATGAGTGAGATCTTTCTTTTTTTCCCACATCTCAAACACATCTTCTCCATGATTCATCTGCTCCGCTCACACAACACAACAGAAGAAGAAAGGAGTCAAGCGCTGCGGCTGCTGCTGGTAGATACCGGCAGTAGCTAGCTAGCAAGGTATGCCATCATCCGGCCTCTAGACTAACATCCACGCACTGCAAGCTCAGAAGCTGCTCCAGTTTTAAGCATCCATTTCTCCACTACAACTACGCGGACCGCATCATCAAAACCTCTTCTTAATCACCCCGTCCCGCCTCAGCTCGCTTTGCAACGAGTATTAGTTCTAGCTTTTGCTTTGTGTTTCCTTTTTTTTCCCCGCTCCCTTCTGTCTTGGTTTCTTTGATCTTCAGCCTTTTTTGTTTGCAATCTCTTGGAATTGCAATCTCTTGGTTTCCAGCCACACACAGTCGAAAGAATCAGCTGCTCGACCTCACAATCGGAAAAGAAGAAGAAGAACAACAACAACAACCAGCTGCTCGACCTCACGGTGGAAGAAGAACAGCTGCTCCTTGTCTAGATCCAAGCGGGAAACAAGAGCATCGCCACAGCAGAGGGGATGCGGCTATTACCCGCCTCTCCTCAACAGCACCTCGTGGAAGTAAAAACAAACAAACAAGCAAACCACCAAAAAGAAGGAAGCAAGGAAGTAAGAAAAGCAAGCAGGAAAGACGGAAAGAAGAAGAAGACGAAGACGAAGGACCATCGGTAGAATCCGGAGATGAATATGTCCGCATGTACCCGGAGGTTCTTTATTCCCGCATCAGCCCGAATTTTACCACCCCCCAGGTACCCGCCCAAAATGGCAGTCTGTGAATCGTCGTCGGTCGCAGGAATCCGGGCAGGAATCCGGGAATGCGCGCCTCTATGATGTGGTTTATACCCGGAGGTTCTGCCCCACTTGACCGCTTCCACAAGTGCCCGTCGCTGAACTAACACGGAACGCAACTCTCTGTGCTTTCTCATAACCGGAAGTTCTTTGGTGCGCTGTAGCAGCCAAGCTTAACCACACTGCCAAAAGCTGCCGGGGCGTGCGAATCAATCCGGATATATCATTCCCGTGTTGTAATATCCGGAGGGTCTTCAGTGCCCCGCATCAGCCGGAGTTTGACCAGACTGCCAAAAGCTGCCGGGGCTGCGAATCAAACCCGGAGTGCAGCACGGGTGTGCGCGGGAGTGATAACCGGAGGTTCTTAAGCGCATCGGCCCACGTTCTCACCGCTGTTTGGCTTTAAAAAAACCCAGCAGTTTGTTTAATATCCGACGGTTCTTACTAGGGAATTTTTTTTGCGCCGCATAAAACAGATTTCTATTTTCTATTTTGATCTGGAATGCATTTATCGATTTTTTTATTTTTTATTTTTTAAATTCCCCCTTCTCATCCAGGCTCACATTCAACTCTACCTCGTGTGGGCCCTTATTCCAGTACGGCGGCCCCATGGGCCTTGGGCTTTAGCTACCACAAAATAATGGAATTGCGCCCCCAACGGACCCCTCTTACCAAATCCTTTCCAAGGTAACAATGCAAGGACTCTCGTAAGGGCCCATCCCAAGGTAACACAAAATACGGCAAGGAAAA
>Ga0116231_10002944_pt1 | contig 35559 bp, 28 predicted proteins | sample S1TSphgellanicum_2_FD_89695 | JGI IMG/M metagenome (GOLD analysis project Ga0116231, IMG submission 89695) | Host-associated microbial communities from peat moss isolated from Minnesota, USA - S1T2_Fd - Sphagnum magellanicum MG | ecosystem: Host-associated > Plants > Peat moss > Unclassified...
CGCACACACTATCGGGCAAGGTCATTGCAACAGCATCATCAACCGCATATATCCGCACGTCGACACTCAATACCCCAAGTATTACAGTGAGCAGCTGGTGGCCAACTGCACGGACAACGGCGCCATCAAGCTACCCAACTACGACAACAACACACAGTTCTTCAACGACCCGATCACACCGCTCCAATTCGACAACCAGTACTTCAAGAATCTGAAGAAGAACCTGGGTCTATTCACGTCGGATGAGTCGCTCTTCAACGACCGACGCACGATCAAACTGGTGGAACACTTTGCCAACAACCAGGATGCATTTTTCAAGCAATTTGGTCTGTCGTTGCGAAAGATGGGCAAGATCGGTGTTCTCACAGGGACACAAGGACAGATCCGCAAGCAGTGTTGGGTTCGAAACTCAAACAATGCTGATCCAGCTCTCAATCCCATATCCCTCAACTTCACTGACAGCACCGCCAACTGATCACATCAAAATTCCCATTGCAGCAGCTGCCAAAAAAACAAAACAAAAAAAAATTGGGTCCAGTCCGTGTGCACCGCCATTTCAAGCATAGGCCCAAAAAAATTTCCACTTTTGTGCACGTCTTTGTGAGACTGGATATGTACCTAATCTCCAAAAGACACATGAAAATTTTGAAGCTTTCATATCCTGCTTGGGGAAATTGTAAATTAGGGAATTAGGGTTCAATTGTAGGTCATGATCATGGGAGTTCACCCATTTAGCTAGCAATTGAAAATAGGAACACAAATTCAAATATGAACAAATAGGATTTTATTTTATTTTGGGGGGAAGATTGATTAATTAATTTTTTGTTGAATTCAACACTCCTTCAAAGTAGAGACATAAACATGTACATATATGTAGCATTTCACTTGGATTTTAAAAAAATTAGTGAATTAAAATTTTATTTGTTTCCACACTGATTTGTGGATCTGTTGGTGCTTCTTGGGAGTTTGAGAATAATTTTTGGGCCTTTTTTTCTAAGTACAAGCTGAACCCAGTGCCACCTTCCTTCACAGTAGGCTTAACCCTAAACCCCCCTGCCCACCCCTAAAACCAAAGTTTCTGGGTGTTAGTGCTTAGTGTTTGTCATCAAAAACCCTAGAAAACTTTATTTACAAACACACCACGGATTCGGAAAATGTACAAAGGTATTAGAAAAAAGGGAGAATTTTAAGTCTTTGTCGGCAACCCTATGGTTCTGCTGTAGGGTTCACACACGCTTAAAACCACCCTCGTTTTCCTTGGCCCCGTGTTAAAACCACCCTCGTTTTTCCTTGGCCCCGTGTTAAAACCACCCTTGTTTTCCTTGGTCCCACATTATTTGAGTACAAGGTCTTGAGCACAAGAGTTTCACCTCGTCTTGTTGTGTACTATTGTAACTATATACATATATTCTTGAACCTCATGCATTTCATACCCATATTTAATAAATTTTTACTAGTTTGCAGATAACAGTGTTAATAGGTTGAAAGAGGGGATGAGGGATGAAAGAAGGGCCCAAAAGGGGGGGTCACTTTATGATCTCATATATATCTCTAATATGAATATTCTTTCATTCTTATATGAATTTTATCCATGAAAGGGTTTTGGGTTTTAGGGTTTAGGGTTTGGGACTCTAGAAGGTGCGAGACACTGGCCAAACCCCACTTGTTACTTGTAAGGTCAGGCCCTTCCATCACAGGGGAGAGTAGGTTATGGATGTTAAGGGGATGATAGCCTGAATGTGAAGGGATAGGTGAACCCTTGATAATGAAGGCCCAATTTTTGAATTGTTCATGATGATTGTAAGGATGTGATTGATGGAGTTATGGTAAATTTTTGGAGGGGGTTACATGACAGCTTTTTGTTATAATTTTCTTCATTTGCCCAAACAGGATCTTTAAATATCCAATGCCATGAAGCAAAAATTATGGATAAAGTTAGTAGATGCTACCCAATAACAAAAACATGTTTTTTTTTTATTGAATATTTGGTCTGATGGAAATGGGATAGTTTTGGCTACAATCAAAATGGTAAAGTCATTTCACATAAAAAAAACTGTGACTAAATTTTGGATGATTATTGTGACTAACTTGTGCTAGGTGACATGGGTGTCAGGTGTTGCTCATCATTTTAAATACATGTTACAATAATTAAATAATTATTATATTAAAAAATAAAATATTAATCTCACCAAACTAAAAAATGAAGATTAGATATGATATTAATATTAAAAATATTATTTTATTTTATTTTATGTTTATTTTATTGTTATAAAGCATGCCATATATACTTTAGCCATGTTAATCACAACATTGGAATGTGCATTGGGTGTTGTTGGAAAGTTCTTGATGAGCAGGATTTAATGGGATTTATTTGGTAAGATTTTGTTTCAAAAGGTGGGAGATATTGACTTTTAAGCGATTTCTGCCACTGAAAATTCAAATAAATTCCAAAAAACTAAGTTTTGGAAGGAAAAATCAGTTGAGAATGTGGTAACACTTGAAGGCTTACCATTCAATTCAAGCATGAATTCCTTTCATATTTGGCTGTTCAAAAAATCGACACATACATTGCAAAACAATGTTCACATGTTGAGTTTCCCTATTTTGTAATGGGTTCACACCTGGGCCAACAGCACAGGCCACACTAGTCTGATCTATGAGAAGGTTGATTTTGGTGTGGACCTTGATTCCTGGATTGCTTTGGTGGGTCCTAATGGGGCTGTAAAGAGTACCCTGCTGAAGCTCATGACTGGGGACCTGGTGGCAGTAGAAGGCATGGTCTGCCAGCATAAGCACCTTCCCATTGCTCAGTACCACCAGCATCTTACAGAGACTTTGTCATTGGACATGTGCTCACTTACCCGGAGAACATTAAGCTGAAAATTGGTACAGGATCAGTAATCGAGTCTACAGACTCTTGCCTGCAGTGTCTTCTCTGTCTGCAACTTGATCTAGACAGATCAAATTGCCAAAAAAAATTAAATGGGAGAAATTTGGCAACTTGTTTTTCTTCAAATGAGATTCTCCACCAAAAATCTGCATCAGTGTCACCTTTTGGCAATTTTTCACACAAAAAGAAGACTCGCCCACACCGTATTTTGAACATGCACATCCTTGAACATTTTAAACCACCTGCAAATCTCACAGTAATTTTATGAAGTGGGAATGTATCAGTGCTATCAAACCAATTTCTTGTAAGACTAGACAACCTGAAATATGTACCATCCAACCATATCTCTATGTCTTAGCATAGATTACACTCTTTCTGGCATCATTACCCTTTGTTGCTATCACCTGTGAATTTTCCACCACTTGCACTGCATTTTATTGCATTAGAAATTAGAATCTGCCAGAACCAACTGGCACCATGACACACTACTACAGTGAATGAGGCAAGAGCTGTTCTTGGATCTGGAATCCAAGAATATATGAGAGCCCACTAAGTTAGAAATCACTTTCTCATCACCTCATTAGCCACCTTCAAGGTGTACTGCAGTAACAAAGACCTGAGATTAGTGTTAGATGCTATTTATACCAGAGGCAGGTGAAAAACAAAATATTTGCAGTAATGCTCATGTGAACCAGGGACCACCAAATCCTTGCCAGAAGATGGTGATTTCAATAGCTGTGGATAGTAGGTAGATAGCCCTACTGCAATATCCAGAAACAGGACACTTCACGTTATCAGTCTATGTTCTTCTTCAAGTATCTTTCTTGAAAAATAGGTTTGAACTGTAACCTGAGGCACCCTCCTTGTATGCTTTCACACGCTTTGGCCCGACCTGCATACCAGTCCAAAGTGTAAATCATGCAAGTGTCATATTGGTGACTGAAAAGAACTAATTTGCTTGTGTTCAAAACATTCCATTGAAATTGGGAAATGACCTAAAACCTCACCACACAGTACCATGTCATTTTGTTTCCTTGGGCAAAAGGTTTTGATCAGATTGTCTCCACTTCTTTCACACATGAACATATGTGGCACTCAAGGTCCTATTAGTCTAGTACACATATGTTGTTCACATTAACAAACAAAGTGTGGATAGCACATTACCCGATCCATAACAGCAAACCCAAGTTCTGGGAAATACTGCATCAGATACAGCATTAGAAGCACAGGCTGCAAAAGAGTATCAATGACAAAGTTAAACAACAGTATCACCACCTTGCAAAGTGACCAAAAATGACCACATCTGCAAAGCTATGGACACAGGCTCAACATAAGGACTTGCAATAGTGGCAAACAAAACACCAGGGACAAGATCTTTGATGCATCAAAAGGACCAGCTTTAGAAAATGAATACTCTCCTCCTTGTCCCAGCACATTAAGAAGGCAAAGAGAACCCATAAAGTGGTGTCAAGAAACCCACCCCATATACACTGCAGGAAAGCAATTAACATGGATAAGAGTGCTGCACATACCTGTGTGGATATCCACACCTCTCTCATGTCATTGGCAGCTGCTTTCACAATGAGCTCGGCACATCTTTTCACTGACATCCGTGGCTAGGCCCCAAATAAACATTTGACAAGTCAAACTCCAAGTTACTTCTCATACAGAATGCAGTCTGAGACTCAATTTATCACTATAAAACCTTCTCATGCTATAATTGCTAGCATTTCTCCATCCACATTCTTGTTGGTCAGACAGCACCAACCTCTTTACTCCTTGGGGCTTTTAATGTTGATGTTTCAATTGGCCCCGGACAAACCACACAGACCTTGATTCCCTGTTGATTTACCTGTGCAGACATATTGATTTCTGTTTAAAAAGTGACATTACACAAAGCTCATCCTGTTCCAAAACAAACAGGCAATCCCGTACAATCACATGTGAATGCTGGATATCTAGCTCAGCTGAACTCCACTTAAAAACAGCAATCTCCTTGCTCAGATTTGCAGAGTGGGAGCAAACAACCTCAGAACGAAGTGTGTGGAAGTAGCCATTGACAGCATGTTTAGACGCTGCATACACTGATTGGCAAGGTGATGGCAGTTTCCCAGCTGCACTACTCACCTATAACAACCCAAATGGAGTCAATAATACACTTGACATCATATCAATCTAAACAAGTGACAGTATCCTTGGCCTTATGTCAGTCTTATGTGAGAATGTACCTGTATGTATCAACCTAAACAGATGTCAGCAGTGCCATCATGGCAGTCTCCACTGACAATAGTGGGAAACACTATGACCTCATGTCCTTACATCATGATAAGAATACACACCATGACAAACTGGCCTTTGCCTCGCTGCAACATCCCTGGAAGCAATAATGATGTGAGACGGATTGGTGCCAGTGTGTTTACTTCAAAAGTCCCCTGCATTTTACACATTGTCAAATTGGAGTACAAGCACTGTCTCAGATCCAAATTTTGCATGCCAAATGGTGCCTTGAAACACTTCCATTTATTAGTAATATTTGTACCAGACCCTCCAATTTAACACACATTGTGCTATCTATGATTCTATTGGTTAAGAAGACTTTGTCTGGATATTCTATCAACATGGTCCACTCCAGTCCAGTGGGAAGTCAAACACTGCAAGGAAAAGGGCTACTGACCTTGAGCTCTTCCTCAGGTATTTCCACAGCTGTATGCTTCTGCATGACCACAATCATACATGAGGGGCTACTCATGATCTCAACAAAAATGCTGTTAGGGCAGAAAAAACCCCTTGCTATATCAACCTAACATTTCAGCTGCAAGGCAGAAAGAGAGTGAAAACTGTTATGAAAAATATGCATGACTCACAACATCCACATCTACATTCTTCATGACAGAGAGTGAAAGTTCCCTATTCCTAAGATGAAGTTGAATCATCATGCAAGCTTTTTTCTGTTTGATGGGTAAACTCTCAGTGCAAAAGAAACAGGGAGAAAACCTACTGGGCGAGAATATGCTGCATTGTGCACCATAATATCAATCCCGGATCCCATGAAAGCTGATTCCACTTTTACCACAGCTTCTTTGAGTATTGAGACCTCAGAAGCTACATCCAGAGGAAGCACCACAACACCCTCTGGAGCATTCTTTCCTGCAAAATTTCCTTTGTCAATAGATAGAACCACTGTGCCAGACAACTCATTTGAACTTGTTCAGAGGATGCTTCTTGAAAAATCCCACGAAGCCCTTGACACACTTAACATTCCCAACCATAAGATTTCAAGCACCCCGAGCAGCAGAACTGGTCAATTGGAGAGCTCCCGAACTGAAATCCAACAGCCCAGATACCTGTTAACTGTGATTTGATGTGCTCCAACTCACTTTCTCTCCGTGCTGAAAGAATGAGCTTCGCCCCTAACTGGGCATACTCCTTTGCAAGTGCTTCCCCTGCATGTCAAAGTTCAACAACAGAAAGTTCAACACTGAGTAGATCAACCAGAACATTTGCCAGTGTCCACTAAACGTGTTCAAAGTCACCAGCTCACACATGCAAGCGTCATCACCCTGCCCTCCAAACTCATTGCCATGATGGCTTACTCTGGAAACTCTGTGGACAGATGATAACAGCTGCTGCTACTTGTGCAGCAATAGCAAGACACCCAACAAAATATGTGCAGAGCACTGTTTACCAAGTCCCTGGCTGGCCCCAGTTATCCACACCACCTGCCACAAGCACCACTGCCCTTGAGCCACAACACTGAACTGCACTGTTCCCGCAAACATCTCAGTCCAATTTGGTAAACCCAAAACCTCAAGAAATGGATCTTGTGCAACAGCCCTATTCAACCTAGAGGGTGGGTTTAGGGTCTAGGGTTTATCCAATGAAAGAGGGTGCACCTTATCTTCAATCACACTCTGTGGAGTCCTACCCTTCATCATCAGTGAGAAATCTCCTGTCACCGCCACCACCCACCACGGCCATGTTGAGATAAGGGTCCAAGGAATGCTCTCTCTCTCTCTCTCTCTCTCTCTCTCTCTCTCTCTCTGGGAAATCGAATTCAGCCACACCCACCTCACAGGTACAAATTCAGAATTTCTTGCTAGTCACAAACAGCTCAAATATCTCAAACAGAGATGGAAAGAAACAATTTCCAAAAAGTCAATTGGTTAAGTCCTTTGAAGAAGGAGGATACCCTAAATTCACCCACTCATAGCCATGTTGAGATATGGATCCGAGAAATGCTCTCTCTCTCTCTCTCTCTCTCTCTCTCTCTCGGGGAAATCGAATTCAGCCATACCCACTTCACAGGTACAAATTCAGAATTGCTTGCTAGTGACAAACAGCTCGATTATCCCGAACAGAGATTGAAAGAAACAATTTGCAACAAGACAGTTGGTTAAGTCCTTTGCACCCACAAGAAGGAGGATACCACCAAGGAAGAAGGAGAGCAGAAGCTCATCCCAGAGAAACTTCCGGAAATGGGTAACTTAGAGAAAGTCACTAACCATCAGCTCTGGAGAAGACAACGAGAAGCATCACCGAAAGTACCACCACCACCACCACACATAGGAGAATCCACATGGTGAAAAACCTGCTAGTCTTCAGTGCACCTGCAAACTCGAGAATTGCGCACAACAACCACAGCACAGAAACGGCCAGAGTGAATCTGCTATGAAATATAACTAGCATAAAGGCCAATCCCCTAGGTCCTGACAATAGGAAAATTCCGAAAAACTCTGGGGTACGTTGCCCTACCTGAGGTTGATGCTCAAAAAAGATTCTGTAACCTTAGGTTCTTCACATCGCTAAGGGTCCCATTGTTCACGAACCTTTTAGTCCCGGTGCCTTGTGTCCAAGAAGACCAGGGCCCACCTGGAATTTGGAGTTATGAAATTTCACACACTTGAGGAAGGAGCATAAGATTTTTGGGAAGGAGTTGATGTTGGGGTTCAAAGCTCCATCGATAGATTTCGAACCCTAAAAAAAGGCCATGGCAATGCACTCAATTCCTCCGTGCCCGCTGCGCCAACTCTGTCTACGACCACAAAAACGGCAACGGCGCATTGCTGCTGTTGCTGTAACTACGGCGCATTGTTCTTTTTCTTGCTCCTGTTTTTCTTCCTTGTTGCATTTTTCCCCCACTCCTTCTTCCTGTTGTTTTTCTTCTCTTGCTATTTGCCGCTTCTCGAGACTGTCCCAGCTCGCAACTCCTCGTCAAAGAATCTGTAGACTTCATTTAGGGCGGAACACAGGCTTGCCGAGGAGGAGGTGGGGATTGGGAAACGGCTTTCGGAATTCGGATTGCTTTGGAGCGAACGGCTCTGTGTTTCGGAAGGCTGGCGAGATTCTGTTCTGTCCAGTAAGTGCGCACTCCACCTCGACCTCCCCCGCTCCGCGCTGGATCCTTCTTTAACTTTCGCATGGTATTTTCTGGGGTTTGGAGTCGGGTTTTCGGATGAAGAATTTGTTGCACTAGCGATGTAGGACTATTGTTTTATGAAAGCAATGGGAAACGATGTTCGGGAGATCCCGCTGGTTGGCGCTTTAGTAGGGTTTACTGAATGCTTCCTTCCAGGCATGTGTAATTGTGGTGAACTTGAGAATCTCAGTCTAGGTGAGTTGATTGCTTTCTGCAATCTGTTGGTTTGTTATGTGTTTAGCACTTTACATCATAAGCTTGTGTTGGTTGGAATGGACATTTGGCATAAAGAAGAACAGTGCCAATCTGGCCATATTGTTCCTCTACTACAGCATTGAAAACAGTTTTTGTTGTGGAAAATGTGGAGCCTGGAAGGCTGTTAGTAGCTGGGGCCAGATGCCATAGCTATTCCAGACTCCAGAGGGATGAGCAGTTGTTTTGATTTTGAATATTGAAGGTGTCTATTGTTTGAGCAGAGGGGATTTGATTTCGATGAGCTGTTGCTTTGGTTTGTGATTTGTACAGAGTCTTACAGAGCAATGGAGTCAATGGCCAGGAAAAAGGCATCACATAGGTACACAATATGACAGACAATTAGGGAAATTTGACAAAGCCCGAGTTATAGTTGTAAGAGCAGCTGAACAGTATCCACAAAATGAAGACCTACCCCCAGTTCTGCCCAAGCGGAAGAAGCGTCCATATGTGAATCCTATAAAGCGGGGCAGCTTTGAGAAGAAACTCAGGAGGAGGGCCGGACTAGTGCCAGTTAAGCCACTAGTAGCCCCTCAAAATGGCCTTCTTGTGAAGAAACTCATCCCTGTTGCCCATATGGTCTTGGGAGCACGAGCCACTGTCCTTGATGGTGTTGGTAGGCTCCTGAAAGTCATCCCTGTTAAGGCATGCAGGTAAGCCTTCATGTGCATCCTTATGTGTTTCCTGGTAACCTGTGCATCATTGCAGTTGTGTTTACAAGGCTTCCTAAGGAAATTCTGCTTATGTAGACTGAAGGTGGTTGTATGGTGTGGTAGGGCGTGCCCAGAGTTATATGTTGGGCAATATGGGCATGAGATAAGGTCATGTCAAGGCCAGAAGAGTAGTGCACGTTTCTCACAGCATGACTGGATCCCTGCATACCTAGATGATGTTTTTGTGCCTGTGGAAGCATTCCACCTTGCTGATCGATTGGCCAAAGTTCCAACCCATGATCAGAGATTTGACATAGATCGCATCGCAGCTATTGTAGAGCTCTGCATTCAAGCAGGCGTAGACTTGCCAAAGTATCCCACACACAGGAGGACATCTCCTATCAAAGGAGGTAGGATTGGAGCAATTGTGGAAGATGTTGAGAATAGTGATAGTGATATGGAAGATTGGATGTCTTCGGAAGATAGAGAAGATGGAGACAAGGAAAAAGAAGAGATGGAAAGGAGTACATCAAGGAATTCAAATGGAGGGTCGTTCAACCTCATCTCAGGAATGAATCCAGAGGAAAATGTTCCACTCTCCAATGACAGGGATACCATTGGCATGAGTCAAGAGGAAAATGTTATAGATTCCACCTCCAATAAGAGGGATGCCTTGGGCATGAGTCCTGAGGGAAGTGTGGGATATGCCAACTCGAATGACAGGCACACCTTGGGCATGAGTCTAGAGGGACCTGTGGGATTCTCCAACTCCAACAACAGGACCTGCTCTGACGAGCCTCAAGCTGAGACAAGATTAGAAGGGACTGTAGAGGTAATCAATGATGAGGATGACTTGCAAATAGTGGCAGAGAAGACACTGCATGCATGGGACTCTTTGCGGGAGGGAGCCAGGCAGCTGATGAAGCATTACCCAGTGAAGGCATGTGGTTACTGCCCTGAAGTCCATGTGGGGCCTAGAGGCCACAGAGTTAGGTTGTGCGGAGCTTTCAAGCATCAATGGCGCAAAGGACAGCATGGGTGGCAAGAAGCTGCTTTGGATGACTTGATTCCCCCCAGGTATGTAGCCTTCCACATTAACATGGGCAAGTGATGGTTTTGAAACTTTTCAGTCATAGACTGTGGCAGAAGGTCCCAAATAGGGAGCCAGTCAAAAGGAAATACATGCCTGATAAAATTTCTAGCCTCAGATGGGTGGGTCTTTGCAAATATGTTGGTTATACGTAACTAAAAGAGGAGGAAAACAAGGGAAACCATCTAGCTGCCAAGATGCACAGAAGTCATTCAAAAAAATCTGCAGATGTGTGGGAATGCATGTGCACTTGAATAAATGTGCATATTTTGTTCTGGATTTCTGTTTGATAGCTGTTGTAAAGCATAGGATGCAGAGGAAGGTTTCAGATGAGAACTGACTAGTCTAATGGTTTTTTTCTTTTGCCTGGATAAATGTCAAGATATTTTGTGATTGCAGCAAGTTAACTTGTTTGCATGTGTGCTTTTAGGTTATGTCACTGCACAGAATGAAATGATACCAAGAGTATACTGCGATGTATCTTAACATGGACTCACTGCAATGGGATGCAATAGTGTCCTGTGACCTATTTATCAGTTCAAATTCCCATGTCATAGTGCATGGTGCTGAAGTCCATTGTAGTTTTGGGTTGTGTAATGTGGGTTGATCTGGAGCTGTCCTAATTATTGGACGGTGTATTGAGACCTCAGGAGATGATGAACTGCCAGACAGGGAGGAGAATGCTCTAGATTGGTTATTGACAATAGTTTGATTGCTAAGTGATGCAGGTATGTTTGGCACGTTCGTGATATCAAAGGTCCACCACTGAAGAACAGCCTGAGGAATTACTATGGCCAGGCCCCAATTATTGTGGAGTTGTGTTTGCAGGCAGGTGCTAAAGTGCCAGAGCAATACAAACCTCGCATGCGACTTGATGTGGTCATTCCAGATTTAGATGAGCACGACATGGTTGCATAGGAGAGGCTCAGACAATCAGCTTTTTCCATGACTTGTCTTGTTATAGTTTCCAGGCAAATAATTAAATGAAATGCGATCTACACTGAAGGATCTGGTAAGTTGTAACTTGCATATTTGCCTCTCCCTTATGCTTCGGACTTTGTAGAAGAGAAAGGATAGGACTTTTCTCTGTAATGACCTGAAAACTTGTACTTGCCTGGGGTTGATTCTGAATGCTTGTAAGGACAACAGGCTGACGCTTAATTTTTGAAAGCTTAGTGAAGATTTCAATACAGCTGCCATCCCTCCACTGCCAACAAAGGTTATTCTGAGGTTCCAAATCATTTTCCTTTTCTGGGGGATTTTTACATGGGTCTTTCTGCAGTCCTGGAAAACCTGATAAAAACAGAGTTGCTATCATGGGTAGAGGATTTATCTCCAAAACTACACTCTGGATTTCCAGGAAGACACAAGGAATCATAGCAATTCAAAGTCTGTGAGAGACGGTTGAAAACTTTCACCACTTTTCTTGAATTTGTTCATTCTCTTTCCTGATATCACTAGAGACTTCTTGTGCTACCGAAGCTTCCTTCCTAGAAACTCACATCACATCATCTTCTCACAACATATCAGAATATTGCCAAAACATCAAGAGACATTTATGACATACCCCCAGAGTCCCAATTCACTGAATTCACAAGTGCTTAAAGTTTGTCTCACAGTTAAGTCTTGTGTGTACTCACCCATCTGCCTTGCCAGGTCTCAGCCTGGATTCTCCCTTGTATACCTGAAATCCATTCAAAAAAAACCAAACTTGCACAAGATTATTTGGATGTATGATGGACCACACCTCCTGTGCTTAAAGATCAACACAAAAATACATCAAGGAAAATGAAGCCAGATGAAAGGCATCCACCATTGGCAAAAAAAATTCAAACTCTCTAGACATCCAAAGATTTCAATACACACCCAAAAGAGAAAACTTTTTCAGTCACTTACAAGTTCACATAGCTGAAAAAACAGGAAAATACTAGAGATGGAAAAACCTGTTATTGAGCTCAATGAAATGTTATGCTTTTATGAGTTTTTACATGCTTTTATGTTAAAGTCCACCTTTGGCTCTTCCTGGTTTCCAGAAGATAGTGCTGCCAAGGCTAGCTTCAGATGCAACATAGACACACTGTCAGTACTGTTGAAGCCACACACTGCCTACAAGATGCAATCGTGATGCAATGAGTGACACTTGAGCAAAAAATCATAAACATAAAATCGCTTAAGTGGCACAAAGCAATAAGACAAACTGTGCAGAGTCAATCCAGACAAATAGGCTTGATGAATGCACGGGGGCCTTTACAAATCTTCCTAGTACCTGAGCATTAAGTCCTCCTACAGCTCATAATACCCAAGAGCTCTTACCAAACATAAGATTGGATTCCTGGACATGCCCTAAATACACTGCACACTGTCTGTCCAAAGCTTGAAATCCATCTCTTTAACTTTGATACAGAGTGTCTACAGTATCAGAAAATACTTCACTTGCAATTGATTAAGTACCAACCTGGCCAGGAAGAAAAAGAAGAAGCACATCTGTAAGCATCATAGAATCCACGACAAATTGAGCTGCCAATTTTAACTCCAGCACAAGAACTTTCTTCCCAGATGTAGCTGTAAATCATTTCTTGAGATGTACACGTCATATTCACAAGAAATGTTGTATACAGAAGTAACCCTATTGACTTCACAAGAATTGCAGGAATTGGTTTGTCACATTGCAGCCAGTTTTCCTAGAAAAGACTGCTCTCAACACGTAGATGTGTGGTCTCTACAAGACACAGATACATACATCCTTGCAACCAAATGCTAAATGAACCGTCAATTCTTGAATTCATCGACAAGCATGCATGTACCTGCAAGCCTTGTGCAGCATCTGGGCCCATCCCTTGCACAAAACCCTACGAGAAAACATGGCAAAAGATTCCTAAGACTATCAACTTTTTCTCAAAGTCTGCAGTAGGTTCCTTATGCGGCATGCAGGAAACAATCCAGTATACAAGTATCTAAATGTTACAACTTGTTGGGATTTTTGGGATGCAGTCTGTACAACCAGCATCAGATAAAAGGAATCGCTAGGATGCTATGCTTTCCTGCCCAAAAAACAAACGTCTGTAGACTAATAAGCCTTGACAACAAGCATCTTACCACATCAGACATGTCAATGTGCAACTTGGTCACTTCAAATCACCTTTGCTAAGCTCCTCTCCTAAAGACCATATGCAATGTATGTTTTAGGACCCTCAGGTCTTAGGGCATCTTTTGGTAAGAGACCATCCCTAGGATCTGTGTATTCATGAAATGATATCGATTGAGGCAAGAAACTTGGCTCCACATCAAACCATTTGGAAATCCTTTAGCTGCAACATTTCAGGCCATTCTCCAAGTTGAAAGATGGCCAGGTTGAAAGACAGCCCTCTCCCATAGCCAGCAAAGAATTGATGAATATCGATCTCCACTTGCAGCATGATACCTTAGCATCATCACCTATCATCGTGCCGGAAGTTTTAAAAGACATGGTGCAATCTTGTTCCACTTCAAACTGTTGTGAAAGGAGGTTCTTTGAAGCCATGTTCATTCTTGAGTTTCTAATCAACCATATAATGTCCTTGTTTGCTTTTGAATTTTGTAACTCTTTTGAGTTGCACATAAGCTCTTCTATGTACAAGGCTTTCTATTGACGTGAAGGTGGATAGATTTCTTTCAAAAACTAATGCCACAAAACTCAACAAAGCTCCTTGCCATAATGTAGGGACATAAGCTCTTCTATGCGCAAGGCTTGCTATTGACATGAAGATGGACAAATTCTTTTCAAAAGATAATGTCACAAACCTCAACAAAGATCTTTGCCTTAAATTTAGAGTCTTAACCCCTGAACGTCAAGGTGGACCAATTTGGTCCACCTTCACCTTACTACACCTAGCCTTTATTCTTAGATGGGAGAAAACAACACATAAGGCGTTGAGTTGCCACACTTGCAAAATGATCTTGCATGCACAATTGACTTTACATGAAAAGGTTTGGATGCTCTTGGAAGACAATTTTTGTAACAAGCTTGAAACTTTGGAGAAGCTCATTCCAAATGTGTTATAGCTACCTACAAAAACAAGAAGAGTTTTTTTTTTTTCTTACCCACAAAATATTTCAAGACCAACATTCCCATCAAGCTCCATTTTTTTTAAACTTGTGCACTAAGTTTCTAGGTTCTAATGATGTGGAAACATTACCAACAATAACTATTATTAGCTTGTTACGCAAACTAACAAGTTCTACAAACATGTCAAAAGTCTTAAAATCGATGGTAGAAGCTTCTAGTGCTAGAGAATTATCACATTCCAAACTCCTAACAAAATTAAAATTTTGGTTCAAAGAGGACCACCACCAACAAGATATAATAGTGCAACAAATTTTAGTGTTTGTTGATGATGAGTTGTGTAAGGTGAAAAAACCCAAGGGAATTGCCTAGCCAAAAATCCCACAACCAAAGAATTTTTAATTTTTATTTAAAAGATATGTTGCATGATTGTTGGGGTGGTAGGACAGAAGAGTTGAAGAAGATGGCAACTTCTCCAATGAACTCAACTACCTTATTTTGACAAGAATGGTGGTTTACAAAGCTCATTAACGAAATTGCCACCCCACCTATGCATGAATTTTTTCAACATTTTTTTTTTTCAAACGCACATGACATTAACATGGATGAAAATTTATGTATTGGATTTTTTGTCGACCTTTACAACACACACATTTACATGTTTTGACACCCTTAACCTCCCAATTTTTTTACCAATTGCTTTGCAATGCAAGTGAATGCACCAAAATGTTTTGAGTGCCTCCCCCATGGACCCATGTTTGTCTCCCATGCACAAGACTTCTAATGGTGATGGCAATGGTGTCAAAATGGTTTCAACTCATCACATCGTCTACTGCAACCCACAAAACCGCCCCCCGCCACCCAATTGGCACATCATGTTGTTGCAACCATGTGAAGCTTGTGAAGCAAGTAATGATGGTGGTGTGAATGAAAGAAAAAAATAGAAGTGTGATCCTAAAACACACATGTTACAACAACATCTCACTGTGCTACAACAAAGTTGTTTGGCGATGATGGGTCCCCTACAACCTCTAAAACTTCCAAACAAAAAAACAAAAAAAAACCTCAATGCTTGAAACTTTTTGTGATGTTATACAAGAGAACATCAAGCATGTCAACAATGGTTGCACCTCTTCCCCAACAATTGACCTTGCATGAGAGTATTGATGATGGCCCTTCCCTTAGCCAAACTTTTTTCAAAAGAAATAAGCTATAATGAGCCTTGGTGATGGTATAAACAAACTCATAATCACTACTAAGTTATTGGGCAGTGGTGTGGCAACCTAAGGGGTTTTTTTTCAATTTTCTAAGGCAGGTCATGGGTTGGAGATCTTCCACAAAAAGACTTCCTGAAATGTGGCTACATGTTAGAAAGGGAATTGGAAAAAATTAAGATTCTTATCGTGTTTTGCTAACTTGTTAAAAATATTTATCAAAATATGGAAAATTCTATGTTTTTTTCCTCAAAAATTTTGGCAACTTTGTAGGATTTTTTCCAAAAATATCCTTTGTAAAATTGGCATTGCAATTTTTTTGTCACCAAGTGGCAAAATTCCACCCAAGAAAATTTGTCCTCCCCCTACATTTTCCAATTATTTCCAATGTTGTGTGGTTTGAAAAAATTGGTGAAATTTTCCAATTTTTTTATCAATTATTTATGAATTTGCAATTAAAATTTGATTTTCCCAATTCTTTTGGATTTCAAGAGTTTGTTAAGTTTTTTTCAATTATTAGTCAATTATTTTCAAATTAAGATTTAAAAACCAAACTTACCAATTTTTCCAATTTTGTAGTTTCAAAAGTTTGGCAATTATTTCCAAGTTTTGGTCACTTCTTTTAAAATTTTCAGTGAAAAAACTATTTTTTCCAATTCATTCCAATTTCATAGTTTCAAGCATTTTTTGAATATTTCCAATTTTTAGACATTTATTTTGAATTTATAGTTTAAAAAAAACCTTCCCAATTTTTTGTTACCACATTGCCAAAATCTGCCATTGAAATTTTTTTGTGATGTGGTGCTATCAAGAAGTTTTTTAAGGATTTTATCATCAAGGATTCAAGTGATTCCAATCCCTTCTCAATAGGAGAGTGTTGGTAACATTTCATCCATAAACCCTTTTCAAGTAATTGTCATATAGACCTTATTTGCATTAATGATTATATTGCACTAAAAATCAAGCTAGACAATGTGTTGGTTCCAATGGGGTGAAATTAGAAACTTAGACCCTATTACACAAGCTAGGTTTGATGAGTTTTGGAACAACAATGTGTCACCTCAACACAAACCAAAAATGTTGTGTAGTGATGGATGTGAAATGATTCATACTCCAAATGTTTGATTTAGGGTTGAAAGGAAAATGTGTTATTATTCCTTGTATTGAATTACCAACATTATGCATTGATGATTCATTTGAAGTTACAAACTTAACCAAGTTTTGAGGAACCATAGTTTCAAAGTTTTATGACCCACATGAAAGTGTGGCCATGCTTATAATTTTTTTATTTGGTCCATGGGGTCATTCAATTATGCAAAAGTTGTGGTTAAATATGTAGATGAGGATGACACTTCATTTAGTGATCCAAAAGTTCAAATCTAGGGTTGTAAACTTATGTCTCCATCTCATGATTTATTATAATATAGGTTCGTTGAAGATTCCAACTATGTCCTTGATGCCTCTTCTAGAATTCCTAAATCCATTGCCAGGCTAGATATTCTGTCATTGTATCCTAACACCAAAAGGTGGTATTTGAGTTCCCAACTTCTTACCCAATAATTAGGACTTGAATTTCCTAATGTGAAAGTCATGGAGGATTTGCCATATGAGAAATTGTTTGCAAATAACATGTGAAATTCTCCCAACACTCAAATTCCATTGGTTGTATCGAAAGGTGGGGAGCAAGGGCTAAGCATTTTTTTACCCCAATATGAGACCCCACCTAACTTTTTCTTTTTGTTTGGGCCCACTAATATCTTGAAAAGGCTATGTGTCATGAACAACATTTATGCCATCCAAGAGTTGGAAGGAGGAGGTGCAAAAGGAAGGATGAATTGGGTATGATTTACCATGCATGAATTGAGGTTTTTAATTGGAAGTTTTGATTTTCACAACCATCAAGAAATTACCCCACATTAAGTTTCATGGGTTTAAATCTATTGATCTTTTTGGCACCTCTATGATTACCAATTCTATGATTAGGTCTAGGTTTGAGGACATTTTCAAATACATCCATTTAGTTGACAACAAATCAATCATAACAAATAAGGATGATTCTATTTACAACAAAATTGCAAAGACTAGATGGTTTGTTGAGACATGCAATCAATGTGTGTAAGCAATTTCAGAATGCATAACATTATTTGTGTGTGGATGAAATGATGGTCATCTATAATAGGAAATACTCACCCATCTAGCTATATGTGAAAACTAAACCTTGTAAGTATAAAGTGAAGGTTTGATGTTTGGCTAATGTCAAGTACAAGTTTGTGGAAAAAATGGAAATGTATTGTGGTGTAGGTCATGAAGATGTTGAACACACAACTAAATACAAGACTGTGTATGAGTTCATGAATGAGTATAAGAACAAGAATCACAATGTCACATGTAATCATTCTTTTTTTAACCCTACATTGTTTAGGGGATCTTTTGACGGTTAAGGTGCATGCCTCATGGACTTGCAAAACTGATTGTAGGGGGTGGTTGAGTGTTTTGATTGTTGATCTAAAGAAAGGATCAAAAAGACAACTCTAGTATCACATACACGTTTTAATTAAGCTTGTTGCAGTTTTTTGGTTTGACAACAAACCAATTTCCATTTTGCCCATTGTTTTCAATATAATTGATCCTATAGGTGCCACATGTGCAACTTGGTGGCATCTAACTAATCCACTATAAATCCTTACTAACCCATTGCAACTAGTACATTACCATGAGCGTTTGCATGGGGTTTGTGTCCAAGATCAATTTCATGGGTATTATATTTTACAAAAAAGGATCTTAGATGATGGCATCCATATTAATTGATACCACCATTATGAATTTGTACATCATGCACAAGGTGCATATGATTCAACTTGACAAGTCAACAAAAATGATGTCATAATGAAAGTTCAGCATGGTTTTGGCCATGATTAGTATTGTTAACTAATGGTAATTACTATCACATGGCAAAATAATCAAAGGTCAATTCTAAAATGGAAATGTCACCTAATGGTAATATCATCAATGAATTACTTTCAAGGGTGAAAGCATGAAATAAGGAGCCACAAAGTGTGTGGATAGTCTTTTTTAAAAAATAATTAATTTTTTGAAAAATCACCATGGGAACACTATATATCAACAAAAGTTGTTTAATTTTTGAAATAAGTTCTTATACTTTCAAAATTACAACTACAAAGCACCATGTTTCAAGAGTATATGTTTAAAGCACTCAAAAAAAACATGTGGACATGTGGTTTTTTTAATTTCAAAAGTTCTTTTTCCTTACCAAATGTTCACCAAATCATTTCAATTTTTTTGTGAACTTTAATATATTCCACAAGAAAGGATCCATGTGTTCAAAACATTCCCCAAAATAAAAACATATACCCTTTTAAATTTTGATATTCAAACATCCTAAAACACTATTATAGTTTTGAATTTGTAATCATGGTGCAATATAAAGTTATAGATTTGACTATAATGTAAAGCTTGATACAAAAAAAATTGAGTTTTTATTATGTTATATGTCATATTTGGCCTCAAACTTGATATTCAGTTTGAAAAACTATGTGAAAAATGTAATATCAACCAATAAAAATCTATCACATGGAAAATGTAGTCCTTGGAAAGGACTTTAACCTTCATGCAACTAGTTCATTTTTTCATGTTTTCATCCTCAAGGCAAAATAATCAAAAATTAATTACAAAGTAAAATTCCAATAAAAAATATTGGGTAATGGGTAAATTTTTTAATTTAACTAGCCTAAAAAGCCTCCTAGTAATTATCTAGTTATTAATGGTAGGTTCATACTTATTTACTATGGGATGAAGTCACTAAAATAATTAATTTGTAAAAAATAAAGTAGTTTGCCACTAACTAAAATATGTGTAGGATATTAGGATACAACGAGGAAATTTAGAAAGATAAGGTTAACCCATGTGTGGTGAAGAACATTTTTTGGTTTTTTATTATCTCTTTGATTCATTCCATCATTCCTTATCATGTTATTATTCCATGTGTGTGATTCTAAAAAGAATGGTGTGTGTGAAAATTTTGTATTTGTGTCAAAAAAAAATACATTGGATTTTGGTTGAAGGTTGTGTCACATATTTTCTTTTGTGTTTTGCCTTGATTACTTAAATGCAAAAGAGAATATTTAGTATTAATTTGATGTAAAAAAAGATAAATATTAATTTAATTAAGTTTTATCTTCATCTTTCAATTCCTAAAATGTTTGTTGGAAATCAATCATTAGATGATAGTTGCAATGCATGTGGGTAATTACAACAAGAAAGTAGGTACAACAAAAAGGTAATTATAACAAGAAGGTAGTCAACAGGAAGGAAACAACTACAAGGGATGAAAACAACAAGTTAATGATGTATTTTATGTGATATAAGTACCATCCATGGACTAAAAGGTTATTTTCCAACCCTTTCCAGTTCTAATTTGTTAAGGAAATGCATTTTCAAAAAAATTCTTTCATGTCTTTATTCATTTTATCCCTGACAACCTTTCCTTTATGATAACAACTAGGTCATCGATTTTATAATCTTACAAATTTCATAAAAAAATGACACCCAACAACAATAATGGTACGGGCTTTTGTACTCGATCATCGAGGGTTTCATAATTTTATGCAATGGACATGAACATCAAGGAGAAGATGGTTGTATGTGATGTGTAAAAAGAATGTTGATTGACATTGTGATGATATTATATATATATTTTTGGTGTTTGCTTTGTGAAATTACATTCCACATAAGTCTTATACATAGATTATAAGTTTGGTTAGTGGGGGGAGGACCCAACACCATGTTAGGTTGGCCTTTCAAGTTCAACTCCTAAAGTTAGTGGTATTGGGTGTATATATCATTTTTTTAAGGTCATGCTACTCTATGAAAATTATTCCAATCATCCAAAAGAATATGATATGAATGTGTTCAACCATGGGTTTCCTAGCTTTTGTGGCATTTTGTGATGAATTTTTTGAGTCACATAATTTATTTATTTGTTTGTTTATCTTCGATTCTCTAAATTGCATGGGTGGACATATGTAGGTAGGCACATGGGATTCAATTCTCACAAAACTATAATAAAATTAGAAATATTTATGGGCAATTGTTGAACTAAGGGTTGTTAGCCTTTAGTGGCATTTTGCGATGAATATTTAGCATTTTATTCTTTATTTATTTTCAATTGTCAGAATTGCAAAGGCGGACATATTTTGGTAGTCACACGTGGTTCAATTTTCATGAAATTGTAATAAAATTAGACATATTTATGGGCAATTGTTCAACTAGGGATTTTTTTGTAGTTTGTGGCATTTTATGATCAATATTCAAAATTGTATTGACAAATTTATAGTGAGTTAATAAATAATTGTCAACACTATAGACTATTTCTTGCAATTTTGGATGGGTAAAACAATATTTACCTTAACATTGTTTACACATTAAACAACAACTCATGCTTGCATATAGTTGCCTTCATTCTCACACTTCTTTTTGTACTCCTAAAGAGACCTTATCACCTCAAGCACCTATCATGAATCATGTAACAACCTTTATAACTTAGATTGTGAATGTGATAATGTAATAGGTTTCACAACTTTCAAAACATGGGCACAAATTGTGATCAACTATTTGAAACAAAATTGTTGTGCAAATTTGTAAAGTTGTGCCAAAAAATTCCCTAGTGTATTTTGTCAACACATTATACACATATTGTTTTCACCGGCAAGAGTGAGCTTGACAATTTTAGAGTAAGCTTCACAACATATTTTTTCTTATTAAGCTTAGTAAAATTTGCCTATCATTAAATATTTTTTTTGACAAATGTTTATGTCGAATAAAACCCATGATCAAGGGCATTATCATATTTAAGCTTATGATTAACTACGGCTTCACAATCCCTTATTTTAGTATGCCCTTGGCTTGGGCTTTATCTTACATGTAACAATGTCGGAGTTTTTTTTCTCATTAAATGAAGGCGCCTATTTAGCATAAAATCATGTTCATGATATATGAGGAAAAATATGATGTAAGGTCTTGATCAAAGGGAAAATTAGGTGTAATTTTTTATTTTTTTCAATTATTACATGGGGGAGGTCTTGCCATCATGCCCTAGACCTTGAACTTCACCCTCAAATCCCAAAGCAAAATGCCTTGACCATAGGACCTCCAACATATACATAATATGCACCACATTCAAAATTGCAAATGTACGTAGATTTATGTAAACAACAATTCAATAATGGAAGTTCAAGAGAAGGGTTTTTTTTTACCTTGTATTTAGGCTTCTTTATAATGTTTAGATCGTTATTACTATTGATCCTCCACCCATGCAAACATTGTTTCTAACTTCTCCACACATGTAACAAGAACCTAAGTTAATTGGTTAAGCTCACTACATAAGTTACAATTCACATTTGGTGTTAGGGACTCTAATGGTAGGTCCCCTAACACCAAGCCAACATTTTTAAATTGACATGTCACACATCTACTATCACAACCCCACTTTGAGGGAAGTGTGAGGTTGCCACTCACACTCCCGAAAATGGGACTTGGGGGTTCTTTGGGATTCCCGAAAACTCAGAATTTGATTAAAAACACCTTGCATTGAGGTGTTCTTTATACCGTTCGAAAGCTCTCGAAGTGTAGATGTCCAAAATGGCCTCGCATGAGCCATTTGGACATCTGCAGCACAAGTTATAAGCGAAAGAAGGGTCGGGAGTCAAATTGGCAGTTTGATTCCCGACCACTAAAAGTCGGGAATCGACCCGATCCCGGTGTGTGCAAGTGGAGTGCGACACACTGTTGAAAAGCTCTCAAGGAGAGCTACAAGTTTGCTTCAGACCTTGTCCCAATTGGAGGTCGGAGCGAGAAGTTATGAACGCCCAAAGTCCCGAGAATCCAAACCGGGACAATTTCGGGACCCCACTTTGGGAGTCCCGGGAAAAAGTGCCATTCGGATGTAAGTGCGACGAAGAGACGCAGAGAATATTACATGGGGGAAGGTGGTGGCTTCCCCCGAATCTGGGCTATGGTGAGTCAAGTGAGTCCAAGGTTACCCGTGGCTTAATGTCCCAACACCAAGAGTGTGTAGAATGAGTTCTAACCAACTTGTTGGTTGGTTTTGGATGTAGGACTGAATAACTAAATAGCTTGTCCCTTTTCCTAGTTTAATCTCGGAGCCTTCAGCACGCCCCTCTCACCCCCTTTAGTGCTAGAAGAAGGGAACGACACCAAGTTCCAACTATTTCTGTTCTTTAACATAATTGGACCTTTTTTGGGTCTAACAAGGAACTTGGGGGCGCGTCATCTACCCCTACCGTCAACTATGATCAAAGTTAGCTTTATAAACAACCATTCAAACATGTGATGCCAAATTATCATTAATGGTTTATATATTTTTAAATTTCATTACCATTCACATATCCTAGTAGGATTATGTTAGGTGTCCATGTAACTAGGTGACAAGTCCAAAAGGCCCTAAGTAAATAGGTACATATTTCGGTAGGAAGGTGGGTAGATAAATAAGTAGGTAAATAAGCCGATTGGGAGGGGGGAGGTAGTTAAGTAGGTAGATGAAACCATGGAAAAACATTTTGCTAATTTAACATTGATTTAAAACCTCCTTTTATGGGGTTGTTATTTAACATTGGGTCTTTGTTGCAAGATCTATGTCTTTTGAAGGTTTGAGGTTAAGTTAACACCAATTTAACATCCACTTAACATTGTGTACCACCTAGGATTTTCATCATTAATACATCATTTAAAAATGCTAAATCTCATTGTTTTTTCATTTTTCCTTCAAACTCATTTGGTTTCATTAGTTGTCCTTTACATTAATGTTTGTTGTTTGCTCCCACAAGTGTTTAGGTTTAACTAATGTGCATTCTTGTCTCCTTGTGCCTATTATTGTTGCTACTTCCCCCATCTCTTGCTCCATGGAGGTGTTCATTTTGTTGCATTTGCCTTGTTAGTGCTATTGTGGTGATCCAACATCATCCTTTCACTAATTCAATATGTTTCATTTATTATTTCAACTTTTTTTTGTTTTGATTCCTTTTTTCTTTTGTGCAATTGAAAATTGACTAATGTTTTATTTGTTTATTTTTATAAGATTTTGAGATATTTGAAAACTTGATAAATGATGTACAAAATTCAAATTTGCATAATAAGGAATGTATAAAAGTTTGTGCATTGTTTGTTAATTTCATTTCATCTTCAATAGTTTCATTCTTGAACCATTGTAATCTTGCATACTTGTCATGCATTTTTATTTTGCTCATGTGTGCATAGTTTACTTACGCTTGCATAATAATAGATTTTTTCATCAACTTGCATTATTGTATTGCATTATGAAAATTGGGGGGAAAACGAGTTATTTTTCTATTGATTTTCACATTCAAAAAATACTTGTGTAAATGTTTGCATTATTTGCATTGTTTCAAACCAAGCTTGAAATTTTGTAATAAGTTTCAAGTCTCAATTTCTTCAATTTTTTTGTATTTGAAAACTAACCTTAACTTAACAAATAATAATTAGTAATATAATTATTTTGAATATAAAATGAATGGTGAACTGAATCAAATCTTATGTTACCAAAAAAACTTATATATATCATTAAAATATTTTATATTAAAATATGTTTAGAACTATTCTTACTTAATAAACATTAAAATGTGTGTATATATACATGGACAATTTCACTTGAGAATGGAACAATCAAATGAAAATGAAAATACATATGTCTATGAAGAAAGGTTGTTCGCTTGTTTTATTTATTTATTTTGTTTGTCACATTGAGATCTCCCAAACCATGGTGCCTCTTGTCGCACTCTTGGTACCATTGGAAAGCCTTCAATGGATAAGGGTGCGACAAGTTGGTTTCATAATTTTTTGACTTATATTGTAAAAGTTATTGAATATTGAATAATTTTTTAATTTCATTTAAATCAAGGCTTAAAATTATAGGGGAATTTGAGTGCCTTCAATGAGGAGGATTTAATGAAGATGATTTGGAATTTTTTTGACATAAGGTGCAAAAGTTATTGAATTTTGAATAGTTTTTATCATTGAAAATTCAACTAAATCAAACAAGGTTTTGGAATGAAAAATTAGGTGGGTAACTAGTTTACACTTGGGTGAATAACACATTCTACACTAGTGTAAATGAAACTTGGAAATTTATATGAATGAAAATTAGTTTTCAATGGAGGAGCCAATTGATAACGAAATATTTGAAAATGCCTAATTTGGAATCATATAATAATATAGTTACAAAAAGTGATGAGGATCAATTGCAAGTTTTTTTTAAATTACAATATTAAAAAATATTTGGAAATGTCAGAATGTAAGCTTGGTAACTTGGTCTTTTTTTAAGTGAATGATGATTTTGTATCGTGAATGTGAGTAATGCAAAAATGAAGTGTTGCATGGTTTATCACAATAGTAGAATGGGTTCATGTGTTTTGGTCCAACAAACAAAATGTAAGAAAAATTTATTTTTTAATTTTAATAATAATAGTATAATAACATTGGGAAATCACATGGATGTAGAAATGTGTTAATTGCAAAGAGTTTTGAAGAAAAATGAAAGCATCATGACAAAATGTAAAAAAATAGTTTCTCCAAGTGCAATCTCCAATTCATTTGGTGTTATAATCCTTTATTTTCACAAATAACGTGCAATAGATCAAAGCATTTTTATAGTCCATTTTGGCTTTTTAATCTTTAGAAAACATTTGCCTAACTTTGATTTTAAAATATTATTTGGTATCAATGTTTGGTAATGTGTTCTTGTCCTCAAGGGTGGCACACAATTCCAAAACAATGTTGCAAGGGTGTGTCATTAGACTTGGTTGAAAATACACATTTGTAAATACATAATTTTACCAATTTTGACAAAATGTTTTTTCAACCACTTCGAACTTTGATTTATGGATGTTTAAGTAGGCACTTGATGTATTCATGTTTGTAAATTTTGTAACTGTTGATTAATAGTCAAAACATCTCATTGTTGGATTATTTGAAGCAACAAAGACATTTAAGTCAAACATGGCAAATAAAAAACTTTTTAAACAACCACTAATAGGTGCTTAATTTAGTAGGTTTACCTAACCTAACCTAGTTTTAACCTTTAGGATTCTTACCTACTTAGCCTACTAGGTTAGTTACCTACCTACTTACTTGGGTAAAATAATAAGTAAATATGTAATAAAATGCCTACCGTACCTTACCTAGCCTAACCTAACCTAACATACTACGCTTACCTACCTAGTTTAACTTAACTTAGTCCTTCAGGTGCAAGTATAAGGACTTGAACCTTTCACCCCTATGAGAATAAACCAAAATCCTTCACCATTGCACCACACCATTATATTGGTGATAAAATTTGTCAATTTATTTATTTCACATCTTGTTACATACATTAAAATAATGTGGGTAAAAAGTTAAATAAAATGTAAGTAGTTTGCAAATAACTTGTAAATAGATGGGTAGGTAGGTGGGCAAGTAGATGGCCAACCTACCTAAGTCTACTTAAACAAATGGCATACCTACCTACCTACCTAGATGACTTATGTAGCTAGTTAAGTAGATGCCTTATTTATCAAAGTAAAAAGTAATTAAATAAATAATAGGTGCCTACTATAGCCTACCATATTAGGCTTACCTAGGCTAAGTAAACTATTAATCTACCTATTAGATATTTAGTTTTTTTCTAACCTAGACTTACTAACCAACAAATGAACTTGCACACCTTAAATTGCAATAACAATTTAGATGCCATGCATCATCTATTCACATATCCATAACTAATTGCAAATGTAATTGCAAAAACAACTTGGTTGTCAACCATCAATGGATGCCACCAATAATGGATAACATGTTCACTTTTCATCATTTTTTCATCTAAACTTGTGGTAGTCGCAAATTGCAATCGCATGCACATCAAAAATTTGGATCCATCATAATGTAGTTGCATATGAACAACGCTTGTAATTATGGTGACACATAAGGTTGCTCAAGTGTAATGCAAAATGATTGATTTGGACACTAGTTACATAGTAGCCACAAACATAAAGTAGAAGTGGACAAGATTTCTTCTAGTGAACATGCATTAAGAAAAAAATTACTTACATACATGAAAAATGAAGGTTCAAATTTTAACTTTATCACAACCTGAATACAAGATTTATTATCAATTGTGAAATCTTTTGGTTCAATTAAAGCTTTTAGGAAACTTGTTTTGGCCATTTTTTCTAAGGCATGTCAATAGGCAACTACAAAAGGGAAAGTAAGATGAATTTAAAATACGTTCTATCAAATCTACTCAAACACGTGTGAAAATGTGTAACTTGGCCTTAGAAGTCTTGGTACAATTTACAGAAATGTACTAGAGCTTGTATTGATTATGTTTACTACCCAAGAAAACTCAATGTTATTGTGAAAATAATGTAATTATTTTATTAAACCTCCAATTCATAATGTTGTTTAACGTATTTCATACTTTTATTTTGTATGCCAAAAATGTTTTAAATATCAAAATGATCTTGTCAAATTTTCTGCAATTTTGTGAGTAAAGTAATCATGTTTCAAAAAGAATTATAGTTTTGGGAGCTATTTGTTATTTGCCCATTTTAATTTTGACATTTTAAATCTTCAATCAATCATGTGGACACTAGTTATTGAATGATGAACATGTAGCCATAATAATGAACTTGAAGGTCAAGGAAAAAGTTAGTATTTTTTTAAAAAATGTTTGAATGATACTTGAGGAATGTTGTTGAATTGGAAAGTCTTGGTTTGAACATCAAGAAGGAAGTATGTTTTGTCATTGATTCTTTCTTTTCATTTTTCAGGATGTATAATGAAAGAAAAGTCCATAATATGTTTTCATTGATGTCAGGCCCTAGATACAAAAACCTTTATCTTGTATTTTCTTTCATTGGTTGTGAATAGGGTGTGGCAATTATTTAGAAATGTATGATAGGAAATCCTTATTTTGTACATTCATGAAATGTCATCAACATTTGCATCCATTATCAAAGGTTGAAAGTAGTTTTGCAAATAGAGGAAATGATCGATATTGTAATATAAATATTTTTTAATGAACAAAAAACACCAATGACTCAACAAAGAAATTTTGAATAGAATATAATTGAATATCAACTATATAAATGGATGTTAAATATATTAAGCCCTTTTTATATTGATGGGGAAAACATGAGTCCATGTTTCACATTGTTAGTTTTCTTGCTCATCAAATTTAAATTGGCATTATGGATATCACAAGTTGAAATTCAAAGAATATTTTCACTTGTTGGTGTATTAAATAATTTAATGAAATTTCATTTCCAAATAGAAAGCCTTGAAATTTTAACCTTTTTGAATAAAAATTGGCCTAATGTTTCTAGAATATTAACATTAATTAGTAATAAATATCCTTCTACCTAATTGAATTGATTGAGATTAAAGGTTGAGGAACTAGAGGAATTTGAATGTTTATTTGAATGACATGAAGTTATACATGCCATGATTATTTTATTTACTAATTATCCTAATAATTTTGAAATTTTCATTTTCCCTATTCATCAATCGAATGGTACTCAAACAATTATTATTAATAAAAATACAATTTAATAATATTTTTAAGAAATAAAAGGCCAAAATTATATATAATCAACTAATATTTGAAAAGGGAAAAGCTTTATGTATAAATAAAAATGATTTTAATATCCTTATAAGGAATTTGTAACTTCAAAAAAATGTTCTTAATTTTTTGGAATAAAGTGGTCATTAAAACATAGATAATTACCCAACACCTTTGGTTAGTCCTTGAATCTTGGGCTACTTTAGGAGTTTAGGTTCAAATCCCATGTACCCACTAGACTATAGGGTTTAAAAATTATAAAAAATGGTTCTGGAACTAGACCTAGAATCACCCTTCTTGCAATTGGAATTAAACATAATTGAAACAACCTTCTTATTGATACTATAATTAAAACCTAGTTGCACATCTCTTTTAATGTAGGATTAGGTTTTAAGTTTCTTGAACAAGTAGATATAACTTCTTGCAAGTTTTTGGATTAGATTACAGAATCTAAAGCATTTTTTGCTTGAACAACTAGATTGAGAATAACACATTTTGGCATTTGGTCAATTTTACAAATTGGTTATTTTGAACGAATTGTTTTAAACATATCCAACTTGATTAATGATATCTTTGTTCAATCAAATAATGGTTCTTTACTAGTCGATTTGGACAACAATTTTTGGACAAGGAATAAAAACTATAAATTTTTTTTTAAAAAAAATCAAAATTTGATGCCCAATATAATAATTATTGATACATACATACAATACATGTTGATATTTTTATATGCACAATAAATAAAATATGTTAATAATGAGAATTGAACCTTGATCTCCATGCCTTCAATCTAGTGTCTTTGTCAATCAACTGTCACATGACTATGTAACATAATGTTTCAAAAATGGACATAACATGTTTACTCCAAATCAACTCACAAATCCAAATTTTGACATGATTTGTTTTTGTAATTTTCTCAAATAAAAAAATTAAATTCATTCTTGAAAGGTTTATATGTATAGATAACAAACAATCAAAGTTTAAAGTCATTTGAAGGGAAATTATTTTGAAAATTGTAAATAAATAATAACTCATATAATATTTTTCCAAAAAAAACTAGCTTTCAAAACTTTATTTATATTTATACCTACATGTACTTACATTCCTACTACCAATTTACAAATAGGCCTATTTAAACTGAAGTTTAATGAAAATTTGTATTTTGGTTATGAAAAATATTTTATAGCTTAACATAAATAAAAATGAAACATTATGGTTCCCCATGTGTTTGAATGATTTATTTTAATTAGTTGTGTTTATATTAAATATTATTTGGTTTTACATAATGAATATTGAATTTCATATTTTTTTGGTTTTTTTTCATTCTATTATAAAGTTACAATAAAGTTAACACTATTTCCAAAAATTATGATAGGATCTCTTATTTACTGGTAAATTTGGTTTAAACATAGTATGTCACATTGGAACTAATTGATATGTTAAAAGTTTACTATACATGACTAATAATTTATAAAGAAATGAAATATGGATTAATTTTATCCAATATTGAAATAATTTTTTTAATATTACAACTAAATGGACCCAATGAATTTATATACTAAAAAAATTGATTGAAAAAAAAAGTTTGTGTTGTTCAAACCTACCTTTTCTAAGCCTAATTAATTACCTCATTTCATTTCCCCACCCACCTACATGGATATGAAAGACAAACAATTAACATGTGCATTTCCATGTGTAGATCATCTATATCAAATAAATTTAATAACCTATTAGTCTCATATAATAATAAATTAGATGGCTAAAAACATGTAATCATCAATGACCAATAGCAAGCAAGAAAGAAGGTCTTTTATTATTTAATTAATTAAAAATAAGACTTTTCACTATTGACCAATGTTTGGATGTTTGGTTATGGACTTGTGAAGCATGAATCAACTAAAGTAGCTGAAACTTGCATTTTTTTTAATCATAAACATTTCCCATACATTTGAAAATAAATGAAGGTAAATATCAAATTGTCATCAAAAAATATAGATTGATTTGGGAACATTAATTTGTATGAAACAAAAGTACATTTTATAAATTGTTGTAATGAATTGTGGTCAAAATTGATACATTTCCCATTTGACTATAATCTTGCATTTTTTATTAAAGGTATCCAATTTTTGTTCTATAAGTGTTGAAGATACATTTCACATGTATAAAAAAAAAGAACCCAAAAAAACCTTAAATTTTCCAAGAATCCCAATTTGAAGCTCTTAGAAGATTTGACTTGCAAGTTGCACATTATTATTTTTTAGAGCTTGAACTACATATATAATTTCCTAAAATCTAGACACATAAAGGAATATGCTACCTACTTGCTAGAGCTTGACACCCTTTAACTTTGGGATTTCCATGGACATGGGTATTTGCCTACTTGAGAAAAAAAAGCCCCATTAGTGAAGCTTCAACAAGATATGTGCTCAACAAGATCAAGTTTGATTTTTACCACATTTGCATTTTGGACAATAATAACTTAACCTCCTTCAATGATACACAATTTTTCGTCACATCTTTGTTCGAAGAGATTGATGTTACAATAGGTCACAAAAACAACACCAATTTTTTTTTAAGGCATAATAAACATCCACCACCATGATAAATAAGGTCTTTGACCACATATTCACCCTCTTAAGAAAATACACTATTAGTTTTGTAAACCCTAGGGAAAATGACAACCTAATATCATCAATTATGCCATGAACATCTTTAACACATGAGCTCTTGTTAAGCACCCAAACATTAACATCAATTATGTTTAAAAACAAAACATACAAAAGCAAAACCTTCAAAGATAGACATGTCGAATTATTGCAATTTTGTGTAGATTACAACCTTTAACATTGACCTAATAGGTGGGCCAACATTGATGATCACCATCAATGTCCTAGTAACTAGGAACATGGTCACTTCTTCTTAATGAAATGTCCCATTTCCACAAATTTTCTTCACAATTAACACAACCAACAATTGGAACATTTGAGACTTCTAATTTTACATAAATTGGGAGCTTGTAACTCCCACCCCCCAACTTGGCTATACCCACATCATGCCTTCCCTTCATGGATCAACAACAATTGTCAATTGACAAAGCACATCCCAATTGTTTTAAAAATGTCCCAAGCATCACTAGACCAAAGAATATATAAACAACACCTTACCTATATACCAATATTCCATCCTTTGATTTTTGCACATGTCAAATTAACCAAAGAAAGAAAGAAAATCATGCTAGGGGCCCATTTGAGCATATTGATCCTTCATGCAATTTTTAATATATTTTTCTTCCATTGTTCATCTTATGAATGATAATAAAAGGCTATTAGAACCCAATCCTCCTCTATTAACATGCATTTTGAAAATTATCACATGCATACTAAGAAAAAAAACTCATACATGGGGAGAATGAAAAATTAGTGTTATGTCAATAATAGAAATGACAAAAAACCCTTCTGAATTCAATGTAGGTTTCTAATTTCAAAATCATTGTTTTAAATCAATTAGAAAACTTCTCTTGTTGTATAATCATCAATTTCAAATAAATAAAAATGATGGGAAAACTACTAACAAACTTGTGGTTCTTTAAATTTTTGAGCAATTGGAGCTAGAGGTTGTTGAATTATAATTTTTTGATTAAAGAAACCAAAACCAACAAATAAAATGTATAATTCGTGCTTCAAAAATAGTTAAAAACAACTTATGAACTTTTCAATTTGAACCACACACTAATCATTCACACAATGTTTTAGATCCAATTCAATTATACACAAAATTCGTCCATTACATGCCCTTACAAAGCCAACTAACTTGTTTGAATTCACCTTGCCACTAAATTTCTTCTCCAACTGTTTCACAAGCCTAATGGAAACCCTTGTACATCATCCTTACATGTGTTTTATGTGCTATCGATGATACACAAACAGATTGAATCCAAGTTTTTATGTTTATACATGAACACCTAAACATGACCAAAACATGCATACTTGATACATTGTGTTCCCAAACCAAATCTTAAACAATGTAAACACTAATCATGGTTGACACATTTCAAACATGCTTGCAACAACATTGGCAATGCAAGTTAAGGTTGTTAATTTTTTTTTTTCCAATTATGGTGTTCGACAATTGCACTATATGTTTTTATCACAATTTTTGTACTAGAGGAGATTTGCTTTATAAACTTTTATATATTTCAACTATTTACATATGTTGTTGAAGTTGTTTGTATGGTCCTACACCCATATGATAAGTTGGAAACATTAAATGTAGGTTGTGAAGGCTATGGAGGGCAAATGTAAATGTCTTTTTTGATTGTGGAATTCATCAAGGCATAGATGTCTTCCAAGTTTCTTGCGTTAGGTGCATTTGGTGTTTTTGTAAGTGTTGATCAAAGTTTCCAATCTTCAAAGTTCCTTTAATTAAGTAGGAAAAAGAATGACATTTTACAACTATTCCCTTGCATTACATCAAATGTTGACATTGTTCTTGTTGCCTCTTTCATTGAATTCTAGAATCTCATCAAATATTTTGCATTTGGTGAGTAATTTTTCCAACCTTAAAAGGTTTTTCAATTTACAATTTTAGAATAAAATTTTGACTAATCATGCAATAAAGGAAAAACATTAAAAACTCAAGTCCAAATGAGTGGCACCCCACCTTGGTCAATAGTTTTAAGTCAACCATGGTTCAACCAATAGATGGGCATGTTTCGTTAGTGTACAACTTCTTGTAGATGTCTCTTCTCAATCTTTATTTGGATTTTACTTCTTTTTAGACTATTTCAATGCCTACTAGAATCTCTCAAAAGGATTTGTGTGATGTGATATAGTTGTGATTGAACAAATTTTGCTTGATTTCTACTCCTTTTATAGGTTCCTTCAGTGCCCCTACATATTGGAATCTTTCAATAGGTTGGTTTATGTGACCTCAACCACTTGGGATTATAAATTGTTTGCCAAAAAAACTATCATGGACGGTTGCATCATTAGAAAACAATGACATTGAATAAAATAACTTTTACAAACTAAATGTTCTTAGTAGAAATCTTGCTTTGGTCCTTCAATAGTTTACTTAGAGTAAGCCAATCAAAGCACATACATGCCTTTGGCATTATAACATGCACCAAAAGGTGCCAACCACAAAATGTTTCGTAGTAAACTTGAATTGTTTGTGCATTGGAATTCTTGTTAAGAATTTCTTTTTTCAAATGGTTGTAGGCAAGTTGTATTTTTGTAGCTAGGTGGTCACTTTCTAGTTGGTTGTACAATTGTGATACATGCAAAATCTTTGATGTAAAGATGTGTGAAGGTAAGTGGGAGAAGACCTAGTTTTAAAAATCACACTTTTAATTGAATTTTTATTTAAAAAGATTTAAGATTATAGGTGCTCGAATGTGAGTGTTGTGAAAGCCCTAGCTTTGGGCTCACTCGCAATCCAAGCTAAGACATGAAAATGGGAGTGAGATCCAAAAATGTATATACGATTCAAGCACATTTTCACACAAAATGTGGGAGAATGTAAAGAAATGAATTTCAAACACTCCCAAATGAAAAAGCACTTTGAGAATTGTAGTCTTTTCAGAGTCCCAAATTTTAAGGACAATAGTGGCGATGGCAAACGATGTCAAAATTTGGCCCACTATTGGAAAAATCTTTGAAATATATTTATTGAAAATGAGCACTCTCATTCTCCATTTTGAGTTGTGAGCTATAACAAGTACTTGAATTTTTTTGGACCATCATGGTTATCAACTTTGATACCCCGAGTCATACCCGGTGACTCATTCTCCATTTTGAGTTGTGAGCTATAACAAGTACTTGAATTTTTTTGGACCATCATGGTTATCAACTTTGATACCCGGAATCATACCCAGCAACTCATTCTCCATTTTGAGTTGTGAGTTATATAACACAGGTGTTTGAATTTTTTGGGGACCATCATGATGGTTATCAGCTTTGATACCCGGAATGATACCCGGCAGGGGTGGGGGGTTGGCACGGCTTCTAATGTACAATTTTTGGGAGAAAATTGTACCTCCGACCTCTTCTGCCACACAGCTGGACAAGATGCTAAACCCACCCTAATGAACATTGTGGGTGTCAGTGCACGGTCCTGCAAGGCACTCACTGGGTTCTGCCAAAGGGTCAGATTGATGAGTTTCAGCATTTCATACTGAGATTTAATAAAATTTCCTCACTTTTGCAGATATCACTGAAATAGGGGGTGAAAGCAGGCCCAAAGACAGGGTGAAAACAGGGTGACTTTACAAATAACTCTAATAACAAGATCCTTCTTGCTTAAGTGAGTTCAAAATCCTCTGAGCTCACCCTAGAACATGATAAACATTTTGTTTTGTGCATGAATCTCACGATTCCTTGCAAAACTATGCAAGGCACAAAACAACAAGCCTCATGAAATTCGATGGGTGCAAAAACTATGCAAGGCACAAAACCACAAGGCACAGAACAACAAGCCTCATGAAAATGGGTGGGTGCAAAACTATGCAAGGCACAAAACGACAAACCCTAGGAAGTTCGATGGGGTGAGTATATCCTTTGTGCACCTTGTGCTCCCTGCTGACATTGGTTGGAACCCGAAACCAACCTAAACCTCAATTAGGAGTTGAATGGGAACCTTTTTTTATTGCAGGTTCTGTTCTTTGAATGTTCATGCATGCAAAGTACTAAATTTTAGGATTATTTTCAACATGTAGGTTTTTTTTATTAAAAAAATTAAAAATTAATTTTTAAATTTTTAATGTTTAAAATTTATTTAAAATTTTTTTAAAAGGAAAAGGCCAGAATTTAAGTTGTACATTTTATTCAAGTGACCACTTTTTGGTTGTACAATTTTGATGCTTTACAAAATCTCCCAATCTTGGGGCCATGTGTAAGTAGATAGAACAGACTAAGATTCTAATCCAGACCTGCTGGATGGGTATTGTTTTTGGGGAGCACACCCACTGGCCCATTGGTGACTGGAAGTTTAGGAATGTTAAAGAATTGGGTCTTGAACCTGGCTACAACAACCTGCAGGTTCTATTATAAATAAATAAATAAATATTTAATTAAGAAAATAATATTTATATTTTAAAATAAAAATAAAAATTGGTATTGCAATTGAAGGTTTCATAAAAAGAAAAAAAAAATTTGGTAGGGTGCCATCTTGTATTGGGTGGGTACATCATTTTACCTTGCTATATACCCATGGGTATATAGCATGGTACCTGCCAGTGTTGTCCAGTTCTTACTTTTCAGGAGACTCTCTCGTGTCCCAGTTCCAACTTTTTTTTTAAAAAATTGAAAAAACCTTTGGTTCCACCGGTTCAATAATTTTTAAAAAATTTGTTAAAAA
>Ga0116231_10002945_pt1 | contig 35559 bp, 18 predicted proteins | sample S1TSphgellanicum_2_FD_89695 | JGI IMG/M metagenome (GOLD analysis project Ga0116231, IMG submission 89695) | Host-associated microbial communities from peat moss isolated from Minnesota, USA - S1T2_Fd - Sphagnum magellanicum MG | ecosystem: Host-associated > Plants > Peat moss > Unclassified...
AAATTTTTGTGGTCTAGTGTGGGGGCAGCAATTTGCTCAAAATTGTTTTGTTTTTTTTTTTTTTTTTTTTTAGGGGAGGGTTGTTTGGGGGGGGGGGGGGAGGATTTTTTTCATTCTTCATTTGTTCCCAATGGTTCCCACCAGGTTCCCAATATGTGGGCCAAATGTGGAGGCACTCCATCTTTCCATAGACTGTTCTATTTTGGGGAGCTTCCATAGTTTCAATTTTTTTGTGGGGCCAAATTGGCTCATTGCAAAAAGAAAAAAGTTGGACATGTGAGGCACCCCCAAGCGGCTGTTGGCCGAAGTATTACCACGTAGTCAACTAATTTTTCCTTCCAAAACCTGGTTTTTTGGAATTGTATTCGAATTTTCAGTGGCAGAAATCAGTTAGAAATCAATATCTCCCACATGTTGAATCTGAATCATACCAAATCAATTTCATTAAATCCAACTGGTCAAGATCTTTCCAACAACACCAAAGGCACATTCCAGTTACTCTGAAATTTTCAGCTGCTATTCAATTTAATTTTCAGTGAAAAAATCATTCAATATCAAGAACTTTTGCACCACAAGTCCAAATGTCATGAAACCAAGCCCATGCACCCTCCTCTTCAAGAGCTTTCCAAAGACACCAAGAACATGATCTGAAGCATCAGGGTTCAGTGGATCTCATAACTACAAAACAAAACAAACTACCTTCCTTCATAGATAGACGATGTTTTTAGGAAAGGCTATTAGTCCAGGCCAAAAATAGTGGTAGTCAATTTTTGGAATAGCATTTCCTGCAACCAATGAGAAGTCACATCATTGAGTGAAGGGTCCTCCTGTCTTTTTTCTTGAGGGGTGAGGAAGGGGTTTTTTTTTTAACGATGTATTTGGCGTGGAGAGTGGATGGTCCACTGTTCCCTTTCCACTTGGACACTGGACAGTGGTTCATGCAAGCTTTTTCTTTGGTTTGGGGGGGCCTCCCTACAGCACCTCACTATTATACCATATGCTTTGGCAATTTCACCTATATAGGTGGGCCAAATGGGAGGAACTCTATCCTTCGAAAGAGAACCTTTTACTTTGGGGAACCTCCATAGTTTCATTCTTTTGAGTGATGGGCAAATCAAATTGGCTCATTGCCTCCAAAAAAAAGAACTTGGGAGACACATTTTCTAATTAATATAAAGCACAATAGGTACAAGGGATGCAAATCATACACTATTAGTCCCACAGTTTGTGCCCTTGCCATTAGCCCAGGCCAAAAATGGTAACAAAAAAATTTGAAAATAAAAGTTTCATGCAGGTAATGAGAAGGTTCCTCACACACTCAGGATGGGCCCAATTTTTTTTCTTTTGGGCTGAGAGCAGGTGGAGGGACTTTTTGCTTTTTTCCTTGTTCCCATCATATTCTCATAGGTTTCTTCAAGTTCCCAAGTTGTTCCCACAAGACGTTCCCAATAACACCTCAGTTTTACCCCATATAATTTGCCCAAAGTTCAAGTCCCATGTATATGAACTGAAAAGGTGAACTATAGTGAAGCACAGTTGTTTTTATTTGAGACTTGGGGTCCAAAGAGGTGCTTCTGTTAGGGAGAGCCGAATGTGTTTCAAAAGCATTGATGATAGGCCAATCAAATATGGCTCCTTCCAAAAATGAAAATAAATAAATATGTGAGTGCACCCATGAACTAAATAATATGAATCACACTTTATGGAGCCATCAGGTGATTTTGTCTTTAAATGTCTCTTAAAATTCTAGCGTACTGGTAACTACACCCAAATTTAGGTCAAAATCTGGCAACTTTTCATCCCTGAAAAAGACATAAGGTTACAAGCATGTTCTTAGGCTTCTAAAAAAGTGCCATACTCAATGTATGTAGAGCATATAAATAATTTCAAAATGTGTGTGAAATGAAGTTTTTAAATATTAATGAAATATTCAACAATGGATTGGTGAACTGGCCAAAGAATTACAATATATAATTTACATTCAAACTTTTGATTGGCAACTTTTTCTCACTTAAAAAGACATAAGGTTACAAGAACCTTCAAACGCTTCTAGAAGAATGCCATACTCAATGTACTTAGAATATATAAATAACTTCAAAATGAGTGTGAAATGAAGTCTTTGAAAATTAATGAAATATTCAACAATGGATTGTTAAACCGGCCGAAGTATTACAATGTATAATTTACACTCAAATCCCATACTTGTATTTGAAGTGGTTGAGAGTAGTACCTTGTGTGGTTCCACGAAGCATGGGGCATGGTGACCATCAAGAAGCCCATTTGTTTCAATCATCTAAAGGATTGCTCCAGTTCTCGATGAAAGAAAAAAATACTACTTATGGTGTGCAAAAGGTGGAGGATGGGAGATAAATGTTAACTTTGATTGAAAAAAAAGAAAAACTTCAGTTCAAGTAATTGAATAATTGGATTAGAGCTATAGAACTTGAATAAATTGATGTCAAAACTTTGGTGTAGGGGTGATCCACACATTAATGTTTGAGTCATGGCTCATGCAACGGTTTGAGTCAGTAATTTTTTTCTCTCAGGTCTAGTTAATTGTCAATTCAATATAGAGTTCAAATTTAAATAACTAATTTTTTCTTTTTTAGTGAAATGGAACTATCTTCACAATTTTTTATATTAAAAAGTGTTATGTTGATGAATTGTCACTTGCAAATGTTTGTAGACTAACTACAACCATAGTCAACATGATCTATGAGATTAGCTAATCTCATAGACATTGATTGCTATGATAGCTATAACAACAGTACTAGAAGACTTGACATCATTCGATGTCAACAATGAGAATTTTGTGAAACTTCTTTACCTGCAAATTTCATTAGTCTAATTCTAACCTGTCATATCCATTTGGACTTATCACAACATCACTATGCAAGGGCATCAAGTCATATGCTTGTGGAGGTACCATAGAATTTTGTTTAGTGATGTTTTTTTGGATGTACAAACTTCTTTAACAATTAAAAAACTTGACAAATTGTTTGCTAATTCAAAGAACCAATTTATAACTACAACTAATTTCTAACTCAACAAGGTTCTTTGAGTGGGAGAACTGATGCATATAACCACTAGATTTCTAGCTCATATAGGTAGAAAGTTCAATTCTAATCCATTTAAAAGTGGCCAAAATAATGGTAATGATATCATATCAAAAAATGTTATTTGGAACAATGGGGGATTGTTATGTGATAACTTATATTTTGCTTACACAATTCATTTGTAAGGTAATTGAATCTTTATGATCACGTACATGGAAAACCCATTCATGCTTCACATAAGGCATTATTACTTGTTGGGAATTAAGAATTGTGGCTCATAACTTAGATGGAGAAAATATCCTATTTAGGATGGCTGCAAGCCTCACACCTCCTTGTGCTAGCCTTTTTTCCACAATTGGCAACCGTGAGAAGAAATAGTCATCTGTAATGCCAACAACAAATGTTAGAATTTCACCAAGATATTAAAAGAACAACCAAAAATGATGAAATGCAATGCTTTGTGATTTGATTTGAGCTACAAAAATTTATAATGGAGGACGTTCTTCTACCCTAGTGGCTAAAGGGTAAGGCTGCAAAGACGGCCTTTGGTAGTTCAAATCCCAACTGAGACCTTTCTCCTCATGATGATAGTTAGCTACCCTCGTGGTTCAGGTTTTGAGGCTGTCATGGAGTTAATTTTTTTTTTAAATAACCAAAAATAAAATAAAATAATAATGTCTTTTCTAGGCTGAGAACCTTTAGATGACAAAATTGATTATAATCATGCCAACTTTGGTGACTTACCTCCTTCCACCTCATTCCACAGGGCTTCCAAGGCCTCCCTTAAGAACTTGAAATGAAATTCCCAAGTTCCAACAGGGCCCCATAGTGCAGAGTAGTCATTTGAAATGTGTGAGGTAATTGAGAATATGGTCAGCTCAGAATTTGGGTGAGGTGAGGTTCAACACTCAGGTGAGCGTTTCAAAAGTTGCAGTCATTGAATTGCAAGTGTGTAAATATGGTAGTCCCCGATAGATGAATTCTAAGAAGCTAGGCACTCTTTGCTTCACTCCTACACTTAGATTTACTCCAAAGAGGGGTGGAATGTTGCATTACCTGAAAGAGTAGATCCAGGCGTTGCATTCTTGTAAGCCCACTTACAAGCCAAATTTATGCTCTCAGTTGCATATCTACAAGCACGACCACGTGTAAGTTGCTGAATTAGCTATGATTCCTTCTTGTGCAGATTGAATTAGCTAAGATAACTCTATAATCTCCAGTTTCTCAAGGTTAAGGGATAAGAAAATCAGTTTGAAAGAGAATGTTTGCACAAGTATGAATTTGGTGACCACTCAAGTGTCAAACACCAGTTTAAAAAGCATTATCCCAAACAAAATTTTACACAAACTATGAGGAGGTTGAATTGCAAGAAATTTTCCAAAGGCAACTCTAAATCCCTTTACAGTTTTGACCAAAATAAGAAAGATGAAGGTGAACATGAAGTAAGTGGAACTGCAACATACATGTCAGGACATGAAATGTCATCATTCACACATTCACCCCACACCTTTGCCTGTTCAACCCAATCACCCTGCAACTCAACACACACAAAAGTGTTAGCTCTTGCAAATCAATGGCTATATTTCAATATCAATTGACACTTGAATTGAATATGGATCACACATAATTTTTAAAAAATTCCACATGAAGTTCACAATGCTGTTTCAAATATAAGGTTCCAATAGAGCAGGCTCTCAGTGTGAGCAATATTTGCTTACTTTCAAAGAACTCAAATTGTGAGAAAAAAAACTAGTGTCTGAGGAAGGAGAGAGTTTTCAACTGCCAACAACATGCATAGACTTGAGAATTGAAATAGCAAACAAGACAACAGAAGATTGCTAACGAATCATGCTTACAGTGATATTAGTGAAGATTGCATCGATCATATCCTGGAGATTAGAGTTGTAGTAGTATGTCTTGGCTTTGTTGATGATCTCATTGTCCCAGATCTGCACATACAGACGACATCAGTAAAATGTGCACAAAACAAGTACATTTTTGCAGTTCTTTCCATGGATTGTGATGTTTCAATTTGAACTCTGCAATAACCGGAAGTATCTGTATGGAGTGAAAATTTAGGCACATGATACTGAAGAAGATAACCAAGCTTGTGAAATTTGTTAGTAGCACACTTATCCTTGACTTTCTAATGAGTATTCTGTAAGCAGAGAGAAGCAGCCAGAGCTGTGTCCTCACATTTAACAGAAACCAAAATTGTGGACACTTACATGATGCAAGTTGTATTTGCGTCTGTACCAATGTACCAAAATAGTGTTTCCACCCGCATCTGATGTGAATCCCACATGCAATGGCTGCAAAAATTGAACTAAAGTCAAAGAAAGTTCATAGATACCAATGAAACTCAAGGGTTTGATAGAAAATTCCGCAGATTCTTTGGTCTAGAAACTATAGTCTGAGGACTTACATGCATTAATGGGTCAGTCATTATCATTCAGCAAAATGGAAGAGGAATCAAGTGGAAAATTACCTGGTGGACATCACCTACAAAGTGAGCTAGAAAGAGAAGCGCCTCTGTCAAATTATCTGTCAGGATTTTGCCACAAAAACCTGAATGCCTGAGTCTTTGAGTATTGCATGAGAGACTCCAGGCAGGGGAAAAAGTGTGAAAAAAAGTGTGGAGCTTATATCTAGTACTATCCACAGGAGGGAGCATATACTGTAGTGTGGAAACAGTTGCAAACTACGCCCAGAGAAAGAGAGATCAGACGAGACTTACACTGGTCTCTGGCAGTAGCCTCAAGCATCGCTGAATCAGAGAAGCTGTGTGCAGAATTCCGATAAGACATCAATTGTGAAGTGTAGTTGTAGATGGCTCCTGACACGCACATATCTACATCACCGTAGCTATTGTGACAATCATCTGCGAGCAGGAAGCAAGGTACTTAGAAACTTTGTTCGGACGAAGGAGATTTTTGGAAAGGACAAGAGAAAAAGAAAAGTAGACCTCGACACTTTGTTTAGATGGACGACGAGAGGAGGACGGGAGTGCACGACTTGGTAGAAGAGGAACATTTCCGATTCATGAAACAAGCAAAATGAAGCTTCAAAGGCGTTGCAAACAAGCGCAAACGAAGAAGGTGATGAGTTTACGGTCGTAATTGTAACGACAAAGGAAGTCGGGCGTGTCGATATAATGAAGAGCACTGGTCCAGTGCCACTTATACTGCCATCTTATGTCGTCTGCCCATGTGCAAAGACTCGCCAAGCTTCCATCGGCGTAGTCCGGAAGCAAGGATCTGACTGCATCCACTGTTGCTGGTTCTAGGAGAGGCTGCAAGAATAAAGGCCAACACGGAAACAGATGAAGAACAAGAACAAGAAGAGGACAAGGATTTATATTGTGAATGCTGTGGAACATGTGAGTTCTGATCGATGTCCAGTAGTGCCGGTCTAGTTTCGGGGAGAAATCGAAATGCAAAAAGAGTGCGTACACATTTCACGATCTTCTTTTCTTTTGTGCTCTGAAGAAACAGGTCTGCTGCACATGAGATCTTGATACGATTCCGACAAGGAAGCGAGAGAACAACTGTATTGACTTTGCATCTCCAAGTTCAAACTAAGTCCGTCCCATGAGTTCACCGGCTCTGAAATTTGTTCTTGAACAAAGTGGAGAGAGAAACATTTGCATATTATAGTCATCTGATTGTAGAAAGAACTGAAGGAACAACAATTTCGGGCATAGAGCAGCATGCACCGGAGCAAAGAACTTCTTATATCGTCGGAAGCAAAACCAAGAAGATGTATTGTTATATTTATTCTGCGATTCCAATATTGTTTGCAACGGAGAAGAGGTGGAAAAAAAAGACACACACACGCCATCTTGTCCACTGACCTCTGCAAGAAGGCAAGTTGCATGGTGGCCGTCTGCTCCCCAGCCTTCGACTCCATAACTCCATTGCCCGACACACGCAAGAAGCGTCAGAAGAAGAGCCAGCACTCGTATTCTGGGCCTTGAAGAAGCCATTGCCTACAATAATATCGACACCTGCTCGCGCCAAATGCCAGCTTAGGCTACAAAAGAGCAAGAACTTGAAGATGGCTGGACAGCCGTGCGTGCCGAAAGCAAGCACGATCACGCCTTTGTTGTAGTCTATTGTTGAATACGAAACTCCTTAGTTGAAAGACAAGACGTCAAGAATAAGGAGAGGGAGTTTTGAGACAGCAGAGGCATGATGAAGCCACTCTTAAGGCGACGCAACATGAAGACGAAGTTTGCTGCTTTCCACGGTATGGTCTCCTCTGAGGTTCTTGATTCAAGGACGGAGTCCAGATTCTCAGAGTGGAACGAAACAATAAGAGAAAAACGAAGCCACGGAATTGATGCGAGGAATTTGCAGAAATGTTTTCAGTGGAAAGACAACGGCGAGAGGGAGTGCTGATGACGCTGAAAGAAGCAGCATCACGAAACGAAGATTCGGCCGTTGGTTTGTAAGTAGAAGAAGCGTGAATTTGGTCATGGATAAAGAGTGGAGTGCGGATACAGCAACGTACGCACAGCATTCAACAACACGAGAGGCGTGGAGTGGCGTGAAATTCTGGTGCATTCAAAGTGGCGTAGGCGTACAAAAAAAAACTTGAGCTTCAATTGTCCTTCTTACACCTGGAGGCAACCATGAAGAGCAAAACTTTGAAAAAAGCCGCCAGCCAAAATCACGAATTGCATAACTGATAAAGGAACCGGGAAACTCAGTCTCAAGGGATGAAAACAAAATTCCTGATAAGCTTTTTCTAATGTCTAAAGAGTACAAATTACAAATCCTGAAAGTGGAAGATCGCCGACAAAAGCTGCAGATACTTTCTACAAGACTTGTGAAAGAAAACAGAAACAGCTAGAGAAACACACACAAAATTGCACAAGAACAAACAACAAACCTCTCAAGCCTTGAATGAACCAACTATTTATATTGGCAACGTGGGGAAAGAACAATCAAGATAAGAAGCTCGGATAACAAAACAATGAAGGATCCTACAAAACTCAATATTTCGTCAAAATATTTTAACATTATTTCATTATGCTTCCAAAAAGCACTAATTATAAGTTTTTTTTTTAAATAAAAATTTAAAATGTTTATTAAATTCTAATGACTATAATTCATCTAATGACAAAAATAGTAATTGTAAAAATCACTTGGACAATTCCAATTGAAATCTGTTTAGTCCATTCCCAAATAAAGAAGAATGAAAAAATTATTATTTTTGGATTTGTGGCTTCTTTTTTTTTTTTAAGTTTGTTTTTTTCCCCAACATCATATTCAGAGTAGAGTTTCAAATATACCTTCTTCATCAATATGTATCTAATATATTGTTATTAAAAACTAATGCACATTTTCAATATTTATGAGACTTGTACAAAAACATTAGTTATGACTTAAGTAACTTTGAATAGCTCATTTTGACCCAATTGGTTTGTGTCACCAATTTTATCATCTCTTTAGTTTCTTCTTCTTCAACAGACACTCATGCACATATGCTCATAAGCTAGCAGATGGGTATATTGTCAATATAATTGCAATGTAGATTGAATCCACATACAATGCAATATCCGCTAATAGCAACTATCATCTTCCTATTCCTCTTGTCACCACTCTGGCTTAATGGAAAAACAAATCCACTGTGAGAAGGGATGCATAAGAATTATAAGTCATGCATTGCTCCAATGCTCCGCACTGGAGCACCTGGTAATGAATGTCACAGCAAAAGTGATTTAGTTTTCTGGGTGCAAAAGAATCCACTCCAGCAGGAGGAAAATAGTCCACTGGAACTCTAATCCATAATTCTCAGTGTCTGATATTGGCTCCAACAGCTTGCCCAGAATAACTGGCTTAGCACTAGAAAGAATCGAATCTTCTAAACTACTGAAGCTCTGCTGGAGGAAAAAGCTTATGGTGTCATCTACAACCCTGCTTTCTTCTTCAGGTGTTGCTTGAAGTCCATAATGTCTCCCCCCCATCTGGTGATGGACTTGTTCTCACAAACCCAAATCTCCTTGGCAACCTGATTAATAAGCCTGAAGTCATGGCTCACAAGCACCAAGCCTCCATCCCACTCGTTCAAAGCATCAGCAAGTGCATCAATTGTTTCTATGTCCAAGTGATTGGTGGGCTCATCCAGTAGCAAGAGGTGTGGAAGTCTCCAGGCCAACCAAGCAAAGATGACACGACTTTTCTGTCCATCGGAAAGGTTTCCCATTGGCATTACTTGTGCCTTTCCAGTCAGCCCAAAGCGGCCAATAGCAGACCGCATCTTTTCCTCCTCCAGGCCAGGGTACTGGCTCATCATGTAAGCTAGTGCAGACACATCCATTGTTAAAGTCTCCGTAAGGTGCTGGTGATACTGCGCAATGCGAAGATGGTTATGGCGGCGAACCATGCCATCTAAGGGCACCAGGTCACCAGTCATGAGCTTCAGCAGAGTACTCTTCCCAGCCCCATTGGGACCCACCAAAGCAATTCGGGAATCAAGATCCACACCAAAATCCACCTTTTCATAGATCAGATTGTCAGGAGTGTACCCAAACTTGAGCTCCACAAACTGGAGAACTGGCGGGGGAAGTTTTCCTACATCTGTGAACCTGAATGTAAGGACCTTGTCTCTCACTACTTTCTCAGTAAGCCCACCTCTCTCCATCTTGGCCAGTGTCTTCTCTTTGCTCTGAGCTTGTCGAGCAAGTTTGGCAGAACCATGTCCAAATCTGGCAATGTACTCTTTCATTCCAGAAATCTGTTCTTGCTCCCAGCGGTACTGCTTCATTTGATTTTCTTCCAACTCTGCTCGTGTCTGGCAATATTGGTCATAGTTTCCTGTGTAGAACTTGAGCTGCTTATTCTGCATGTGGATAATGTTGGTGCAGACCCCATTCAGGAAATCTTGTGAATGTGATACAATGACCAGAATACGCTCAAACTTCTTCAGCATCTCTTCCAACCAAACACAAGCCTCCAAATCTGCCAATTCCAATCACCACTTTGTCAGGCTCATATAATCCAGATGCTCCAGACACCATTGGAAGTTTCATGAAGGCCAATGAAAATCAGTCCAATTAACATCTACCCCTCAGAGGCTCTACTGAACATAAGCATACTTCTAACATGAATTTTCACTGGAACAGAACAAAGCAGAGCAGACTTCACTTTCAGACAACCATATCCCACAACAGCTGACTCCATACAGGACACCTATTGTGACATCAGCAAACACCAAACTTAACTTGATGGCACAGTCATCAAGCACCTAATAGCATCCCAACTCATATGTGAACAAAGACCCACCAAGATGATTTGTTGGTTCATCAAGTAACAAAATTGTTGGATTCATGAACAAAGCCCTTGCAAGTGCTATCCGCATTCGCCACCCTCCAGAGAAATCTCGTGTCTTTTTGGCTTGCATCTTTTTGGTGAAACCAAGCCCATGTAAGATCTGGGCAGCTCGCATCTCAGCTGTGGCAGAATCCATTGATTCTAACCTCTCATATATGCGCTCCAAAGGCTCACCACCTCCATCATCCTGTGAGTACCCAAACAGACAACTGCAAGTAAGGGTTTGCAAATTTCCAAAAAGTAGCAGATACAGAACAGACATGCGGCTTCTTAAACAGAAGATATGAATGAAATGAAAACTAAGAAAGTGTGTGTCTCACTTGCGCTGCCAACAACTCAGCCTCCTTCTCTAGCTTTAATCTCTCTTCATCAACATTCATCACAGCCTCCAGTGCAGTCATCTCAGTTGCATCAATCTCCCGTGTTAAATGGTAAATATCCATGTGCTCTGGAATTGGAACCTCACGGCAGCCTATTGCTGTAAGTAGAGTAGATTTACCACAACCATTCAAACCCAGCAAGCCATACCGCCTGCAACAAATCATTAAGAGGATCAGCTCCAACAGTTATCTGGTGCAGGACACAAGCTAGGCAAGAATCCTTATCAAGATGCCTCAGAAATTCTACTAACAAACTTGTGATCTGTCACAGGACATATGAACGACACTGTCTGCATGTGCCAATATGTACCTGCCATAATTCAGCTCGAGAGTTGAGTCAACAACCAACTCATGACCATGAAAAGTCACGGACAATGATTCAATCTGCAAAAACAACCCAACTCAATGAACCCCAGATGAAGCAGTGCACAAATATATAACTGGTACAGTTCATAATCCAATAGTTACAACCCAATAACCAAGTTCTGCAGAGATAGGAATCACAGTTCCAAGATAAAGGAAAAGGATCTGAAGTATCATAGCTACAAAATTGCAGTGAAATATCCACAACAACTACTCGGAAGGTATCGCAACAGCAAGTGCAGTCATAACCTTATGAGAGTTGCTCACAAAGTCTCAGACCATCACCTTCCTCACAACCTGAAGTGGCAATGGAGAATCAGCTCTGAGAACAGGATGGCACAAACTGTGTTGATCTGCAATTACTGCACGAAAGTAGGGACAAGTGATAATTTTTCCCGTATTTTTTCTCTTGGAAATGCATGTTCAATCCCGAAACCCAGGAACAGATTACTCTTCAGTCCATGCCATAGGTTAATCTAACATGTTGCATGAATCGCAAAACCCTAAGGGAGGAGTTGATGATAATTCCATCCAGCAACTGTTGCCAATTCTTTGAAAGCCCTTTGAATCTGAGTGGATGGGACATGTGGTGAAAAGCAACTTGCACAAGAAAACACACCTCCGGTATGCCAGAAAAATCTACTGGGCTTTGACATCACAAACCCTATTCCTGATACTATAATTCCAACGATAGACTAAAGTGTGTACGTATCCTCCCATACAACTTCTTTTCATCACACCTGCGGCATGTATGTAGCAGCCGAAGAAGCTAAGATGAGCCCGAGTCCACCCTTCCCCTGCTCGCATGTCAGAGGGGAGGCGTGCGAGCGATGTACAGCAGATCCAAGAACAAAAATCCCAGATCAAACAACAAGAGACGAATGCAAAACTTACATGAATGTCTCTGGATTGAGGGTGTGAGGCTAAAACGCCAGTACACGTCCGATCCGTGATCATCAAGGCTGCCATCTCATCGGCAACGGCGGCATCATTCGAAACTCCATTCTGAACATCTTTCAGCTTCGACTGTGCGACGGCTGCCGCAGACTTGGATCCACGCTTCTCTGCGGCGGCCGCCTTCTTGGAGGCAGCCTTCTTTTTACTGGCATCAGACACCATTGCAGCAGCGGCCGCAGGTATCTAGTGGGTAGTAGTAGTAGTAGAAGAAGAAGAAGAAGAAAAAGGATAGAAGAATGCTATTGATCGATCGATCGATCGATCTGCCCACCAAAAGGATGGATCGATCGCAACAAACAACGACGACACAACCACAATTCGGCAGCGCCCTAACCCTAATACAAATAAGGTGCTTCAAGCTCCCGCCAGATTTTTACAGCCGCCGCCCTTGAAGACTAGGTACACACTACGCACACACAACTTCCCAACAACCAAAACTACACACGTTTGTATTGCAACAGCATAAAGTGGACCAGTGAACTAGCGGTCCAGCACTCACCAACGCACCATGAAGGATGGATGGATGGAAAGTGGTCAGCAAACAATTTTCAGCTGCCTTAGCTCAGTTGCTTTTCTACTATTTACCTACCTACTAATGACCCTTTTTTTTACTACCTACCTACTAATGACCCAATATTATTTACTACCTACCCTAAACCCCAATGTTTTTTAACTACCCTAAACCCCAATGTTTTTTACTACTTACCTACTAACAACCCACTTATTTTTTAACTACCTACATACCTACCAACAACTTCCAAGTGGGCCAGAGTGACCCAGGGGTCCAACACTCACTAGTGAAGCATGAAGGATGGATGGAAAGTCGTCAGGAAACAATTTTCTGCTGTGTTAGTGAGCTCAGTTGCTTTTTTATTACTTACCTTCTAAGAACCCAGTTTTTTTACTACCCACCTATGAACAAACCATTCTTTTTACTACCTACTTGCATTCAACTGCCCAATCCGTTGTTGGTAGGTAGTAAAACAGCCCTTACTCCTGTATAAACCATATGCTTATCTAGTACATAGCTGTATGTTTTCCTACCTATCTACCTTATTTATAGGACCTACTTCTCACAGAACAAACTCAGTTGTTGAGGTTCATCCACAGCTGTTGTAATGGGCATCCAGTGGATGGTGTGCTGGTGGGTGGTGTGGCTCACTCTGGCCCAAAAGTGTAAAGGTAAAGGACCAAGAACTGGGGTATTCTGGGAATGAGGGCCCTATAGTCAGCCGTGACTGAACATGGGACCCCTATATTCTCAAAACCGCCTCATTTGAGGCTCTTACCCGATGTAAAGATCTAGTAGTTGGATGGCTGTGATTGAATTTCGGAGGAGAACAGGCACCTTACACATAAGGTGCCTCATTATTTTAGGACCCGTACTCCTAAGGTGCCTCCTCTGTTTTCGGCAGAAACTTTACTTAAGGTGCATTCACACTTGGTGTTAAGGCCTCCAGTATTGAGTCCCCTAACATCAAGCTAGTCATTTAGGACCTAAACCTATTTACCAGGAAGATTTTATGTTAAGTTAACATTCACTTAATATTAAACAATCACCCATTTAATATTGGGTGCCACCTAAGATGCCACCTAGATTTTCAATCAATACTGATTTAACAGTAGGTGTGAATGCACCTTTACTGTAATGTGCCCACCCTGTGTGCTGGAAAAATTCTACTAGTTCTTTTGTGTACAGGTGACCCATTTTTTGGTGATGTGGCAGTACCCTAGTGGGTGGCTTCACCCTGGTTAGAACCCATAACTCATCTGTACTAATTTTTGCTCGCTATTTGGCTGAGCATGAAGACTCGCATCTACTGCGTCCAGTCACAGGACAGAAATCGCACGAAAAAAGGTTTTCAAAAACTGGTTATGTCCAGTAACTGGCTCAAGGCCACAAATACTCTCATTGCACTTGCGACCCAGAAATTGGACAGAGAATCGAACCCAAAACCTGCAAATCATCCTACCAACCTGGAAATTGGACAGAGAACAGGACCCCAAATCCTGTAATTCATCCTGAAACCCGGGAAATTGGATAGAGAACCTGGAGTGCATGCTTATTTCAGAGGATCGCCTCATGCCAAGGGCATTACTCTACACTAAAGTAGCTTTATACTAATCCACACTTAGACGACATTACCCCAAACTATTCTTTAAGGTGGGATAGGTTGTCATATGCTGATTTCGTTTTTAGTTTTATCGATTTTATTTATAATATGAATCAACCTTGTAAAATAGTTTTTGTTATATAAATTAAATATAAAAATTGTGAAAAAGAAAAAAAGTTAAAAGATTGAAACTATGTATTTTTATTACATGGTTATGAAATTTATGATTTTTTTTCACAATCTTTTTTCTTAAGATAATTATTTTTTGCATCTTTCATATATCATAATCATCATTTCTATCATAAATTTGAGTTCCGTGTTACTACACACTACCAATAGCAATCAATTTTTTATTTTTTTTCTTATGTTTTCATATGGTTTTTAATAATTTATCATTATTTACGTCAATGTTAAATTTAATTTAAAATTAATATACATTTCATGGACATACACATGTTAATTTATTTTTTCACATTCATGTCAGTGGAAAAAATCATCTTTGGTGATTCATCATCCAATTCTTCATGCACATTAACTTGTGAAATGATTTTTTTATGACTCATTCAACTTTAACCCTGTGTATTAATATTTGTCATGATTTTCTTAAAGAATAACCTAATTTAAGTTGTGCACATTTTGTGTTATGACTTGTTTTGATGATGATTCATCATAATTGTAATGAATCATACATAAACCATTATTAATTTATGACACATTATCACTTAACCTAATAAATTACAATATTGATTTTATCAAGTTACAAAATCACTTGTTAAGTAAAGTACCACGCAAGGCCATGGGGATTATTAAAATAAGGGCCTGCATCAGGAGGAGCCAAACCTATCTTTTGTATTCACCCAATTTGGCTTAAACCTTCAGGAGAAATGTCATTCACAGTTCATCAGGTCTAAGGATCATTGTGAAGCTTGGTCTTCAACAAGAAAAACCCAACATCTCCTTTGCATTTCTATGCAGTTGTAGAGGGTGAAAAGAATCTCAGCTGCAAAAAAAATTGGAGATAGGCAGAGGTCTGAAAGCAAACTAATTGTAAACACCGTTAGACCTTCAGTCCAACCTTATGCTCCCTATCTCCTATACAGACTCTTATAACAGACTCTGAAAATGATGCAAGAATGCACAGAAAACGGTGCATAAAATGCCTACAATGAGGATGTATGAGCAGGATTTTGGTGCGAAAAGCTATTATGTTCTTGAAGCTCTGGACCAGAATGGATGCCAGCATTCCAGCTGCATTCAGGGTGTGGTTCAGGATACCTGTAGATGTCAGTGCAATAATTAAATTCTAACATACTCTCAGTCACCTATTGCAACCGAGCCAAGTGTTCAACATTCAGCTCCTGGATTGTAGCCTTCTCCAACAACCCATCATATTTCCTTGAGATACAGGGCATCCCCCTTGTTCCAGGGCACCTCACATCCTTGCACATCATAACCTCAGTATCTTGTTGCAAAGGGTGCTTTAGCCCAGTTCAACTTAATGGATCCAGATTGAGTGGCCCATTCCTCACCATTCCACAAGCTGGCAGACACACTCATCAGCCATTGACACAGGCATGGCACACCCAAATGCTCATTGTTTTTGTGCACTCAGATGGGTGTCATCCACCATGAAGACAATCATCTTCTTGCTCCACTGAATCATGTAGCTATGGAAGTCAGCTGTTGGATCAAACCATAATTTGATACACTGCTCCCAATCTCTATCTCCAGCTACACAAAAATTGTTCTGCAGGATATAGGGTTTGCCAATTTCCCAAGAACTCAAAATCAAGCTCGTCATGCTTCCCACTCAAAGAGGAAGTGTAGAATGTGGTAACCATCCCTGCCGAATCACCAGGATGTAGCTTCATTTGAATGCTGATGCAGCCAGACCAGTACCTGGTATTCAAGGCAAATCCTAAAGCAGCTAAACTGTCAAGGACGAGTTCTGCAACCTCACCATCCTACAACAGCTTATAATGGTGTGCATCTACAGTGCTCCAGAAATTACGACTGAACATTGACTCACAACTCACTGACCCTCTTCTGTACATGGATTGTGATGACAATGTCCATGAGATGGAGACTAGAAGCAGCAGCAGGAAGTGGCAGTCACTTCTTGCTTCCATTGCCATTCCTGATTGCTGCTGATGCTTCCAATTGCATCTCTCTCTCTCTCTCTCTCTCTGTGTCTCTGAATGCAACTGAAACCTGAACAAACCTTATGCACTTTTAGGTCCTTCAATCCACCAAGATGTGGAAATGCAAGAAAAAGGAAACTAAGAAAAGTGTTCCTTCAGATCTCAAAAGATATTGCCAGCAATGAATGAATCTAAGTGGCTTTTGAATCCCATGGGAAATTTATACCATGAATGTGGCTTGAATTGTAGCATGAGAATTGAGATGTAAGTCTTGACATTCACTTTCCATGTGATAGTTTTTGGTTGGGACTACACACAATGAGAGATGAAATTTGGAATGAAGGAAAAAGGGGTCCAAGGACGCTAATAAGAACCAAGGACTATGTTAACTTTCAAATATCTTGCATCACAATGATTTTGCAAATCAACTGGGTGAGTTTTAAGAATTAAAATGTAGTTTGGTTTTATGAACAAGTGTTTCAATATTAGTGAATTTGTATTTGACTATCTTTTGTGGAATTTCAATTTTGTTTCATTTGTTCATTTATTGATATAAGGACTTAGGTAAGCAAATATTGATTAGTTTTATTTTAAATTCCTTTTAACATATGTGAAACTAGACCATTCATTTTTTAAATGCATGGAAGCTCATATATTTATGATTGTGAAGGCTTAGAATTGAAAAAAACTGAAATTATGTTCTTTGAATTTAGCAAGAATAGAACGTGTATACCCATGCATATGATGTAACATATAATTACAAGTACACATTATTCACATTTTTTCTGAATTTTTAATGTTTTTTTGTTGATTTATTTACAGAGGTTTTCAAGACTTTTCTTGAGCCTAATTTATTTTGTAATTTTTTGCTCAAATTATGTTCGAATAACAAAAAAATAGCTTATTTTGAAGTTTGAACTAATATCATTTGTAAATAAATGTAAATAACCTTCGAATCTCAAGCCTTTCTTTTTGTAATAAGTTGCTATGAAAAATGGTGACCTTGATTTTATTTTCTATGCATGTGTAAAGCCACACTTTGGAGGACATTTTCTAAATCCAAGACTAATTCAGCTCAACCTTCACAAATCACAATAAACATATATTTCAAAACTTCTCCCAGTCCTTTAGGGCCTTAACTTGGACACAATGTGCTACTTGCACCAAAGGGGATGATATTGTGTAAAGGAATGGCAATGGTAGGGGAAGGTCCCAAGTCCAAAGGTTATGTTATTATGAAAAATATCAATTAGGGTGAACTAACACCTACAATGCTGCCATCAATGAAAAAAAGTTGATGACCTTCAAAAAGTCATCCACTATCCTTCCTTATTCACAATAGACTCCAAGGTTCCCCAAAAAGTTGGTTTCTTGATAAGTTGAACCTTCAAGCTCTAGAACAATGTATAGTTGGCAATTTTCTATGGAATTCTCTCATTTAATTGATTATTTCATAGTGTCAAAAATTGTAATTGTATCAAATTACTAAACTCTTCAGGGAGGGTGTTCGAAAGTGCATTATTTTCAAAATGGATCTCCACCAATTCCTACAATTGGCAAGGGCCCAAAAAGTATGCTTCAAATCAAGTTATTGAAACTCAAGAAGTGTTTTCAATTTTTAAAGCATGTTGAATTCATCAAAAATAGTGCAAGTGAACACATTATGAGAAATATCTAATTGTTGGATCAAGTAGAGTAATAGCCAAGCTCTATAGGAATAATTTTATGAAACTATTATTTTGTGCAATAGAATCATCTTAAGTTTACAAAGCTTCTTGAATCCAAGGGGATGGTCAAGTTATGCCCATTTTCAAATGCCACAAACTTGAGAAGCAATTCCCAAGCTCATGGGGTAGACATTTTTGAACTAATTATTTTGTAAATATAGATATTAAAGTTCATTAACCACAAATTTGGAGATGATTCGAAACGACTAATGTAGACTAGAAAAACCATTAATATTTACACTCAAAATTATTAAATATTTTTTTATGTTTTGTATTTTTTTTTGTATAATAAATATATCTATAAAGTAGATGAAACACATACCAAATATCTAAAGTTTAGTCATAAAATAGGGTGAGATTTTTTTTAACAATAAAAATACACATTGTTATTAAACAAGGAAAGAAATTAAACTTACCACCAAATTTTATGGTAATTTGAATTGCACTTTATCTTTTTTATTTCACTAGAATAAATCTTGTTTATTTTAACCATATTTTTTACACACCCCCAAACTCTTCAAGGGACCCAAAGGTGGGTCTCAAAGCGAAACAACAGAAGAAAAAAAAAGTTGGGCACGCTCCCTAACTTGCAACATTTCAGGGTAAGAGTGTAGGAATGTGTGCTAAAGCTTTGGGATGGGATTAGAATGAACTCACAAATGAAAGTTTAAGATGATGTCAACTTGCATAACCAAGAAAAGAAAGTGGTTAATGTAAATCAAATGGAAGTGGTGCAATGGACTTAATAAGGTCCACTTCAAGCACAAATTTCACATGGCTTGCAACTTTTGAGAAGAAACATCATTCCCCCCTATAATATATTATGTGCCAATCTACGGGGACCACATCCAAGTGTCACTTTTTCCAAGGACTCCCAAATGGGAATCCCAAAACTAGGTCTCTTGTTGTTCCAAAACTTTGGATGCTCATATCTTTTTCAAATCAAGTTTTTTTCAAAAGTGCAAGGGCAATATCTTGTAGCCCTAAAAAATATCTTTCTAACGATGTATAGTATGCTCCAATTGGACCTCATTTGACCCCTACTCTCAAAGAATTTGTGGTTAATAGTCAAATTCTCAATTTGACTCATGCCCCTTCTTTTTATCATAACTCATGCAAATCAGATTTAAATGAACAATGCAAGGGCATTTAAGCATCTACGTTTGAAGACCTTTCTAATGGTGTCCTGGGGGCCCAATTTGGTGTTTGTTTGCCCTTCCAACCAAGGCTCTAAACATTCACAACTCTCGCACGAATAGAACTCCCAAAGTGGGAATGCACTTGGGAGTCATTAAGCTTCATCCCTTGCACTCTCCCTCATTTGTGAGAGTGTGTTTCACACCTAAACATATTTGTGCCCTCATGGGCCCTTGGACTTCACTCTTAGTTGCGAACCCAATGTTAGGGTTGCAACAATTTTTGTGACTACTATGTGATTAATGTCTAAACCAATGAATTTTATGACTAGCAATGTGTTAGTCCTATGTGTCCATGTAGTTACAACTTGTTGTAATTGCATATGTAACTATAGGAAAGGTTGAACCAAATTCTAGTTGTTGATGTGACTACAACTTACGATTAATATGATTTTCATTGAAAATGTAAATAAAAAGTGAACAATGTCATCCAATTTTGATTACATTCATCAATGAATGATAACATAATTTGCAACTACAAATGAAAGGTTTTTCAAATACAATAGTATATTCTACCACATGAATAAAGAAACATAAACCACATATATATGTCAAACTTTGTTATTTCAATTGGATTATTATCCCTTTAATGTACCCATTCATGGGTCTTTTTTGCAATTATCCATGGGTCGTCCATGATATAATATCTAATAGTTAATAATTTGTTAGAAGAAGGTATTACAACCTAGTTGGTAAACTAAGCTAACTAAGCTAACTAAGCTTAATAGGTTACTTTAAAGTAAGTAGGCCTATGTACATTGGTAGCTTAGCCTATTTTGCATACTTAATTAATTGGCCTAAATTATCTATAGGTAATAGTAAGCTTGTTTATTAAGTATAGTTAATAGGTTAAGCTATGAAGGTTAAACCTAGTTAGGCTAGGTAATAAATAATAGGTATGTAACCTAAGTAGTATGTAATAAATAGGATGGGTACTAGTAGATAATAGGTAGGTAGGTAAGCTAAGCAAAAGGTATTTTATTTTATAGATATGTCATAATGTTTTTGTATTAATTGATTAATTAATTAGCTATGTTTAAAAAATTATTTATTAAATGTAGGCTAGGATATTCATTTATTAGGTAGGTTAAGTAGTAGATAATAGGTATGTAACCTAGGTAGTATGTAATAAGTAAGATAGTTACTAGTAGGTAGTAAGTAGGTAGGCTATAAGTTAAACAAAAGGTATTTTATTTTGTGGATATGTCATAATGTTTTTGTATTAATTAATTAATTAATTAGCTATGTTAAGCAATTAATTTATTAAATGTAGGCTAGGATATTAATTTATTAGATAAATTAGGTAGTAGATAGGAAGTATGTAACCTAAGTAGTATCTAATAAATAGGATAGGTAGTAGTAAATAATAGATAGGTTAAATTGTAAAAAAAAAATTATGTGGATATATGATGTTTTGATAATAATATTATTAATTAATTAAGTAGGTTAGGTAATTAGTTTATCAAATGTAAGTTAGATAATAGATAATAGGTATGTAGTCAAGGTAATATGTAATAAGCAAGATAAATAGTAGGTAGTAAATAGGATACATAATAAGTAATAAATAAAATAGGTAATAAATAGTTCATGAAAACAATAAATATTTTATTGTGTCGATATATGATAATGTTTTTGTATGGGACAAAGGATGTGATAGTGTTGTAATGTTATAGTGTTTCCCTTTCATTAAAATTGTTCCATATCTTTTGTTTGTAACTTCAAACTTGTAAAGTATATAAATAAATGAAGGAATGGATTAGATTCATGGTATGCACTATAACATAGTGCTTGTGCCATTCAAAAGACTTGTCCCCAACAAAATAAATAGGAACCTACCTAACTTATTTCACATATGCTAGCTAGCTTATTTTACCTTAGTTTAGCTTAAAATAGGTTGCCTATTATAGTTTAACCTAAGATAGATTATAATTAAGTAATTAAAATAATTAATTACTATAATTATAATATTTAATTACTTTAATTTTAATATTTAACTATTATATTTATGATATTTAATTTTTAAAATTATAACATTTGATTACTATAATTATAATATTTACTTAGTGTAATTATTATATATCTTTTTGAACAAATGGAAAATTGTCACATGTTTTATGGCCATTGCCTCTTGAAATTACCACATGGTTAAATCCTATCCACCCATCAATTGCACATTTGGTAGCATGTGTATTATTATTTTTTAATGCCATGTGGCATATTTACATTCGGCCACATGTCATAATATAAGATCATCCAAGTATTTGAATTGAACGTCTTAGATTATTTCAAAATAATAATTACTATATTTTTAAAATCAAATATTAAGACATGTGACAGCACATGATTTGCCCTCAATTGTGACCTAAATAGTTGCATTTTAGTTGCATGTGACAATACGTAAATAATGGAGTCAAAGTATGAAATGTATTTGTTGACTTTTTCTTTCATACAATACCCTTTGTCATTTGCGATTAGTTTATCACATGCAACTTGTTTTAGGCAACTAAAAGGATTTTAGTTGAAAAATGTCTCTTCCAACTAAAATTTAGTCGCAAAGAGTAGTCGACAATACATGTTTTTCTTCTAGTGTAATGAAGTACTTGAAAATTTCCTGTAGCCACATCGGTTGTAAGAAGAAGAGTGTAATGTCCATTGTTTGGTTTAATACTTCATTTTCCTCTATGAGATTAAGCATTCAAGATAAGGCATCCACCATAAAATGAAATCTTCTTGGTTTATAAATTACCAAAAAATTATATTCTAAGAAGAAAAGTAGCCACCTTGTTATTCTCCTTGAAATTTGGGGTTTTCGGACCAAGTATAATAGTGCCATATGGTCCATATAGAAGATGAATTTGTTGCCCAACAAATATTGATGAAATTTATGGAGAGCATACACCATTGCAAGTGCCTCCTTTTAAGTCGTCATATAATTTTGTTCAACATTGTTGAACAACAACAATGCATAGGCAATTGCATGGTCACATTTTATAGTACAATTTTGCGTCAACATAGCCCCAATTGCCAAATAAGAAACATTTGTGTGAACATGATATTCGATGTCCTAATGAGGTGAAATCAAGATTAATGCATTCATGTAACATTATTTGATTTCTTCCCAAGCCTATTGGCATTCTGCCATCCACTTAAGAACTTTTATCTTTCACAATAGCTTAGTAATGGGAGCCATAATGAAAGCAAAGTCCTTGATGAAACACCTATAGTATTGTACCATGCCATTGAAAATCAGAATGTCTTTAAGTGTTTTTTATGCACTCATGCGAACAATAGTTGAAATTTGCTTTGGATTTGGTAGCTTGCCTCCCTTGGATGCACAAGAAACATGCATTTTTCAAGGTTCAAGCTTATACCAAATTTTCTACATTTATCAAATTAAAACATAGTCATAACTTTGATAAATGGGTGTCTGGATCACTAAACATGTTGAAGTCATCCAAGAATAGTTTCATGAATATTCCAAAATAGTCCTTGAAAATTGTAATCAACACTCGTTGATAAATTGGTGGAGCATTCTTAAGCCCAAATGGCATGACTACCCAAACAAAAGCTCCCCAATCGGTGATGAAAGTATGTAAAAATGCTCTTATATTCTCAGAACAATGTTTTATTTGTGGCAATTAATTTGAGCAATGTTACATTCAATTTAATTGTCTAAAGATTTTTGGTAGTCCCCAAATTGAGAAGTCGTACCTAGTGATCCTTAAGTAATGTCCAATGTGCAATGTTCAATTCTTAGACTTTGATACATGGAGGCGTAGTATCAACCAAAATCTGTCCTTCCGGGTGTGGAAAGTTGTACATACTCAAGGTCCTTTGTATTGACATTTGCACCAAAAATTGTAGCATTGAGAATTTTCGATTCCGATAATGTGATGGTCCCAAATGTAAAACAATTCGGTTCTGTTGCAAAAAATATTTCTTCTTATTTGGCTGTAATTCCTTTGATTAAATCGTAACACAACAAAACCTTAAGACGTTTGGTATTGCTATTTAAATGTTTGGTTACAATGATGGTTTGCACCATGCCATTGCCTTCAATTGTGATTAGGTTGTTCCCGCAATCATGTGTAACACATGCATTATGTAACTGTGGTTGACTTAACAACATGGAATATTTGGAATCCAAAACATTGTTCTTCATTACTATGAATGTCACAATGTAAGGAATCCCATGAATGTGGATTTTGAGGTCCTTGATGAGTCTAATGGGTTTGGTGATGGTTTAATCCATCATCTAGAATGTGTATGATGTTAGTTTAAGACTTGGAAGTTTTAACATTTTCGTAGTTTTTTTGTCATGATGTTCACGTTAGATCCTCCATCCAGTAGGACATCCTCAACCATATTCTTGCCCACTTGAACTTATATCACAACCATGTGAGGATTAATCACCATCGAGGCAATAACTGGATTTGGCCTTGATGCAATGACAATATTTCTTCTAGGAGCAAGTTTGGCAACAACATATTTTTCAAATTTGGAATGATTTTGAAGAGTTGGCCCAAAGTAAGGGTATGTTTATTCTCTAATCATTGCTAAATGATATCTTCCAAAATTGAAAAAAAATCAATTGGTTTGGTATTTCTAATAGTGTCAATAGATCTGATAGTACCGACAAAACTAGTAGGTTTGGTTAATTGATTTTTGGGATTTAAACTGAAATTCTTAATGAGATTGGCTTTAACTAGAGCTTGTATACTAGTTCCAAGTAGCTCCTTTTTTTGTATATCATTAATGGTTTCTTCAAACAAACATTGAAGCTTTTCCCCTTCTTGCCAATTGGCCAAGCTCTTGTTTTTGAAAGGTTTTTTCTCCTTGAATACCACATTTTCGAGTATCTAACTACAAGTAGTTACAACCAAAACCATCTTGACAACAACATCGTTCTTCTTGGGTGTAGCTACTATTGTTTTTTCCCTAAACATGGCCAGAGTTTCATCTTTATGAAGGCAATCATAAATTTTATGTTTGACGAAATTGCAAAAGAAGCAACAATAAATGATGGAACCTATTTTTTTACTTCTTTATGACTTGCTGTGTTACTAGATTTATTTCATGTACCTTCAAGTTGTGTCAAAACTCCATTCACTACTACCTTCGTTTTGTCCTTGAATTTGATGTTTAGGTTGTTTGGATTTTGATGGCAATGCTCCTTGGAATGTCTTGGTTTATTGCATTGATTATAAATCACACTTGTTTTCCTTCCTTCATTAGCTTTCTCCCGCTTGGCTGGTGGTTCCAACAATTTTCAATATTCATTGGTGTCTCCCATATTTTCTTCATAAGTGATTTCAGCTTCCTTGTGTTCGAACAAGGTGTCCATCTTCACCCCCATATTGGCTATCCAAAGATATGGTTGCAAACCTGTTTGAAAAAAAGTGGTCAACAAACTATCATCTTCTTGATGCTAAAGGTAATGTGCTAGTTTAAGTATACGTTCATAATATACTTTGGCCTTTTCATCTCCACCTGACTTTATCACTCGCAATGCCATGTACACTTGTTCATCCATTTGTACTTTCAATAATGTTTACAAAATGCAACTTCAAACTTTTCAAATTTGCAAACTAGATGGCCTTTCATAGAATTTTCTCCCCACTTGGATATGGCATTACAAAATGTAAAACAAAACAAATTGATGATATTAGCATCATTCTTTTCTCCTTTGGCTTAAATGGCCTTGCAAAAAATGTGTACATGAACTTATAAATCTGTTCTCGTAGTGTAAATGGGGTACAGTAAGGATTTTCTACTTGGTGGAGGATTTGGTGCTACAAGGGGTTGGATAGGATACCAAGTAAGGTACCACAAATTCTAGGTAGGCCCTATCCATGGCCTTACTAATCCTGCAATGTATGGTCTTGGATTTTGGTTTCCCAAATGTCTATTACCACCACCTCTTAAAGGACCACCACCACCACCTCTTAAAAGACCACTACCACAACCTCCTAGAGGACTGCTACCACCATCTCCTGGAGGTTTGCTTCTTGGAGGCCCGTTACCACTTTTATCAAAAGGTTCATTAATATTGTTGTGATAAGTACAATTCATCCACTAGTCAACAATCTATTAGCATTTTTAATTAGGGATGGTTTTCCCTTCTAATCATGGCATGATTTTAAAATAAGAATGATTTGTGACATTTTAGGGTTGTGTTTTCTTTTAGAATGGTCTTCATCATCATTTGAAGGCTTCCCATGATTTGTTACAATATCAGCTTGTGCAATTCTTGAAACTGGCTTTGATGATGTCGTGGGGTTAGTTAAAGGATCGAACATAAGAGGCCACATTGTAAGAACATTTCCTATGCCTTTATAACCAAAACCAAAATATGGTGTATAGGGTCCAACATGAAGATACACACTATGAAAAAATATAGGGTTTTATAATTGGGCTTGCAATTGGGTTTTCTAATTGCAACAGACACTTTCAACTCATGGTATTTATACAACCTTGAATGCTAATGGACAAGTTGTAGCAGTTACAGTGAACACCCTATGTTGTATACAATATCGTATACATGGTGTAACTCACATGTAACTATATGCAACTAATTTCCATGTCAAATTTTCATACACATTCCAACGTGGCGAACGAAATGTCAATGTGGCTTTTCATCCATATATTGACGAATGATGTATGTTAATACCTTTTGCAATTTATTCACAATTATTTTACAACTAGTTTGACGAATATAATCTTTAATTATTTCATTCATCCATTTGTCAAATGGATTTTAAATATCCTTCTCTTTTGCAACTTATTTACAACTATTTTATAACTAATCTAACAAATATATTCTTTAATTGTTTCATTCATCCATTTGAGCAATGAATTATGTTCCTATCCTTTGTAGCAAACTTACAATTAAAAATGAAATGAAAAAAAAAAATAGTGACTAATTTGCAACTAGGTGTTTAAGTTTGGGTTTCAAAGCAATTATATGGTAGTTGATTTTAGTAGTACTAAACAACTAAATTGCAACTTATAATGTAATTATACAAACCTCACACAACCATTATCATGTTGTTTTGATTATAATAAATAATGTTGAATTACATTAAACATCATTATTTATAAACATGAAATGGATTTGAAATTTTAAATAGATTTACATTCCATGTTGAGGAATACATTACCAAAAAAATTTAATTTTTTTTACTAAAATACAATTTAATTATGAATTTAAAATGCCCAAGCTATTTATAATAAACATTTTTCTCTATCTAAACAAAAGGTCAAATCATAAAAATGATGACCCACAACAATCAAATATTGTCGTTTAAAACATTATGTTGCATAAATGAATGTTTTATTTTATTTTTATTGAAATGGAACTTGAGCCATGCAATTTCTTCAATCCACCTTATTTGCTTGAAATCTACCATGTTATGATATTTAATTCCACATATGAAATGAAATTAGTAGCATATCATAACATTATTATAAAAATATGTAAATAATCCCTTCAACTGGAATAAAACTAATTTACAACTATACTACCATTAACATGCAACTTATTTGTCACTAAATGCAACATATGTAAAACATTACCATGTCTCACTTGCTTAAAGGTTTTCCAGCCAAATTTCAAATTTTAAATTGAAATATAGTTACATACTAATTACAAACAAGTTGAAAGGCCATATATATTAGGTAGTGGAAATGTATACACATGACATGATTGTATGTGTTACTCAAGGTTGTACATTTGTTGCAAAGTAGTTGTTGATTAATATCTAAATTTATCCTAGTTGTGATGTAGTTGTTACATGTGACTAAAATGCAACTTGTCAACAAAGTCAAAATGGTTGATTACAACCTTATATACAATGTGTACATTGTATTGTATAAATATAAATCTTACAACTAATTTGCAGCTACAATGCAACTCCTGGATTTTATGATGTGGCATTTTATTTATGAATTTGTTGTATTTCCATGGGACAATTGCAATGCAATTGTATATTAATTGTTTTGGAGTTCTAATTGTAAGGTAGTCTAATTGCCACAGACACAATTTTTCATAATGACATTGAATTTGGAAAACCTATTAGATTTTGTTTGATGACATTTCCAGTAAATGGAATAAAGACAGGTGGAATAATTAGCTCTCTACAAGCTACATTTAGTAGTGCTAAAGAATAAACCGGATTCTGAATATTTGAAACCAACACAAAAATGATACATGTCATGTGTAATCCTTGGAAAATGACTTTTACCTTAGGGGCCCTAGTTCCTTTGACCATGTTTTCACCCAAATCCAAGTTCCATCAATACTTAAGCCCCATGATTAATATAAATTATAAATGTGGAATGGGTGCATTAAATGATGCATGAACTTGATCATACATCATGCATCATGAAATAAATTGTTGAACCTCCAACTACATGTCTCTCCACCAATATTGGCCTTGAAGTAAACTATAGGTATGTCGTACCCTAAAATGTCCTAATTCCTTACGAACATGTCTCACAATGTTTTATTGCAATTCTAAATGGTATATCATCGATACATCATGTTTTAGCTTTGAAGGGTGAAAGGACAATATGATGACCTTGTTTGGGGTCTCACAAAATTTCAATAGAATCCATGTGAAAATTGTAAAACAATATGTCTATGCAAAATCTATAGGCTTCAAATGTAAAAATAATAGATATATATAATATTTTTTTTCTACTTATGATGTCTTGATGTGAAGTACATATGATTTACATTTTACATAAAACTATGTGATTTTTATCTATTAAATATGAACATTCACATATGTCATTCAAAAAGATGTCTTATCCATTTGAATATGTCCAAATATCAATCATATTAATCATAACATGAAATTCATGTGATTTTTGTATTCACTTATGAAAATCGGATTTTGCACAAAATTTGTACAAACTTATAAGACTTGGGAAATTTGTGATGGTGGGCCTTATGTAAGCTCCACTTGCATCATGAATAAGCCCCAAATAACCTTTAGTAACCTTTAAATAACCCCTAAATATTTATAACCTAAGAAATCCCTATCTAACTTCATAGGTAGGTTCTATGTAACCCTTTAAATAACCTTTTTGGTAATCTTTATGTAGTCTTTTAAATAGTTCTTAGATTTCCCATAACCTAGGTAGGCCCTTTCATAGACACATGCAAAACATAAGAAATGTGAGAAAATTCAATTCATTTTGGGATGAGGCCGAATTTCTTCCTCTATTAGTTCCCTTTGGCACAATCCCATCTTGACTATTGTCCTCAATTTCATTGAAACCTAGGATTGTGTGCTCTTGGATTTTATTGTCTTTGCAAATAACTTAATTGTGTAGATATATTTCAGAAATATATGATGCACACCATGCAAATGTAAATCCCAAAATATGCATGGTAGAAAGTGTAAGTGTAAAAACTTGAGCATGTAATTGTCAGAACGTTTCTCTCCTTAAGTTGTTGTGATCCTAAATTTTGTGATCATAGTCCATTTTGAATTCAATTTTTTTTTCCAACTCTGATCACAACGATCTCATACATCTACAGTTTAGACATTGATCAAAATACAGAACTGGATCGACATTTGTGATTCAAATTATGCTCGTGTAGAAAATAAAATTTGTCATTTCTTTTGATGGGAACATATGCTATTTAGAAAATCACAATCACTTTCAATGTTCTCACATTAATATCCTACATAGTAAATATTTCAACCAATTTCCATTATTTTGTTGTTAACAAAATTGCACAAGTCAAAATTGTGATGACAACATGATACTGAAAACTAAATTATACATACTAGATCCTTAAAAATTTACACATGTGATTTTACACAGGATGTAAAACAACAATTTACACTTACACACATAACATTGCTACATAGTAGAGGAATTTAAATCTCCACATGACCTTGAACTTGGTGCCAAAGCTGAGCAAAGCATCTGCTCAGAATATATGTCTGGCAGCAACAGTGTTTAGGATTATTCCAGCAGCTTACAATCATCGTCAAAAAGAGGTTATGGCTGAAAGGAAGTCTAAAGAGGCAGCTTGAGTTTAATAGTTTTTGCAGCAACTCAAAAGCGTATGATGAACTCTCTTCTGTCCAGCTTTGTAAGTACAATGAAGGGACAGGCAGTAACTATGACATAGATGCAATTTTCCAAAAGCCTTGGAAAGCAAGCCTCATACTACCTTAAAGCACTGCCTGGATTTTTCCTTTGTATTTTCAGCTCCCTTACCAGTCTGAAGAAACCTGTTTTCAGCAAGCGCGATCTTCTGTGGTGGAAGGTACATACCAGCCAGGCTCTACTTGGATCTTGTGACCAACAGAAGGTACGAGCCAACCTGTCACTATTTCTGAAACGTGAAAAAATACAAGCTCTGCTTTCCATAGGAAAAGGACCTGAGTACAGGCCGTTCTGTGATTTTCGACCTGTTTCCTCGGCCTACCGGCCTGGGACACAGATCTCAAATCACGGAAGGGCCTGTACTTAGGCCCTTCTCCTATACATAGCATATGCCTGGGGTCGAGTTTCTCCTGAAAGGAAATCCTGGTCTAGAGACAAAAGCTTTTGCTCAAAACCAAGAACCTATTTACTACTGACAGCCACTTTTCAGGAAAGTTGAAAAGTTTTACAATTGTAGACACTGTGGTTGAATCACTGAACTCAACAAATTTTTTTTTTTTTTTAAATTGAAAAAATTAGTTAACTAAGAAACACGTCATCTCTTTTTTTAGAGGGCCAAGACCAGCTAACAAAAAGGCTAAATGAACACACAAGATCCACTTTGTATTAAAAGCATAAAGAAATCAATCCATATAAAAGAAACATTAACAAACAATGCAAAGGAAACCTGAACAAATGGCAATAGAAGTTGGACAACCCAAAAATTGCAATGATGTACCTATAGCAATTCTTGAATAGAAAATGTTAGTAAAATCTAAAGGAGTTTTGAAAGGGTATGTAAGAGTTCTGTTCAAGACAGCTATTGTAATGGATAAAAATGAAATGCAAGATCAAATATATTTAATAATAGTTGGACATAATTAAAAGCAATCCATCATAACCACGTGCATTGCAAACTATGGAAATGCATATATATAGGCTATATAATGATTTTACTTTATTTTGCTCACTTTCAAAGCAATTAGCAGTGCAGGTGCTGATTCACCCAAGGCATACCTATGATTATGAAGTTGGTGCTTTTTGCTTTTCAGCCAGCCCCTTTTGGCGGTAGTCCTAGTATATACCTCGGCGAGTCAGCACATACCATGGTAAAAACTAAAAATCCCAAAGTTTTTTGAGCTGCTTCTAGACATTACAAATATATAATACTATCGTTAGGCTAATTCAGGTAATTTCTAAGTCCTCCTATTCCCTCCTCCAAGTTTCAGGTAGCTTGCTTTAGTACAGTCAGCCAGGTCAAGTGAAAAGTGAACAACCCACTCTCCACACCAAACACAAGTTGAAAAAAAACGCCCCCTCCCTTCCCCCTCAGCTCCCGACCCACAAGGAAAAAAGGGAGGTTCCTTCACTCCATGGCGGTTGCATGGAAATTCTATTCCTAAATTTGGCTTGCCACTAGTTTTGGCCTGGATTAATAGCCCGTCCTAAGAAGGCCCTACCTTACCTATTACTTTTTATGTAGTAGACAAAGACATGTGGATGAATCTCCTATTCCTTTGTTTCTTATTCTAATGAAACTTCTTAGGCAAAAGGAGATGTAAGTTAGATACCGTTGTTCTTTTTTGAGGAGCTGTTCCCAAATCCTTTCAAACCTGCTTGACAAATTGGGTGGGCGATGATGATGATGATTTTTTTGTCAGCTTTTCCCCCAAAGTCTTCCAAACCTGCTTGAAAAATTGGGTGATGGAAACCAATTGGGTGCCTGACAAATTGACAAGTCTACTTATATAAAATAATTGGTGTCCGCACATGCTTGATTCGGTAATTCGTGATTGGCTGGAGCCCTCCCCCCTCCATCCCTTGAGAGCCCTGAGTGGAAATTTGTGAGCCCTGCATCCTAGTTGGGGTGATAAAATTATTAGGTACCCATTAGACACGGCATAGATCTCAATTTCCTGGCTGAAGCTCCAATACCTGGCTCCTGAAATAGTACGTTACCCTGTTACCTGTCCAAAACAGCCAATCTGTTTCTCATTTGGCCAGCCCACATTTCTGAGCACTTCTGTCAAATATCCCATAACGTTATATAAGCCTGTGTTGGTGGTTATGTGAATTTTTAATGACCTCTGGTCCCAGTTTTTTTAAACAATTTGGAAATGAAATACTGTAGTACCTGAATAGATTTCAACATAAATCAAATTATCTTGTGTTTTGTCAAATTTTTGAAATTTTATTTATTGCTAATTTATTTATTGCTTGTGGTTGAAACTTTAATAAAATTAAGAATGAGCAAAATTTCAACTGTCAGGTTTGAACCACAGACCTTAAAGTATGGGGATTTAAGACTATTCTAAGCACACTTGAAATGGGTGTATATTTTTTATAACTGTGACCTGCAAAAGATTTCAGAATTAAAAAACCAAGTCTGGAACTTAAGATTTAAAAATTAAATTAATTATCCGACAGTTTGTTGCCGAATCCAATTAGGGAGTACAGTAACCTCCAGATCAAGAGTCCAGATTGTTCTGGTTATTTCTACAAAGTTTCAAAATCAAAGAACCACCACCCCATATGATTATTTCTTTGAAAATTCGCATAACAAAAAATCAAACTTTTTTCACAGGATAACTTACAAGCAAGCCCCAGTTTTATACAAGATTTGGTAGACTTTGAAAGCACAACAGCCAACCTCACCTGACAAGCTGTTGGCACCCAAAGTCAAGTAAGTTCATTGGCATTGGGCCTGCAGGTGTTTCACCTGCGAACCACCACTGGGTTTGAACTTTGAACCCAGGACCTTTTGTGGTCCCAGGGCAGGGTTTTTTTTTTTTGGCGAAATTTCTTTAAATGGTGATTTTTCTTCTTCAAAGTTAAGAAATTTTAGTCATATTGTAGTTTTTTAATCACCAAATTTCGAAAAAAAATCACCAGATTCTATCCTAAGTTCCTGCAGGTAGCCAAAATTTATAGAAGGATGCTAGATTTTTTTAAACTTTTATATTTTCTTATTGCCAAATCTGGCTAAATCATCTTATTGATGATTGCCACATTGGCTACATCACAAAATTCAAAATTCAAGATTCATAAAAAAAACATGGTCCAAGGGTCCCGAAAAGGCCTGGGTTCAAACGTGGCTCATGACTGAAAAATGGTAATTAACATCAGTGAGATAGAAATTCCTGGCAGCCAATGAGGTGAAGCAACATGCACTCAAGAGGCCCAATATTTTTTTTCCTTGGGGGAAGGGAGGGGGGGATGAGTCATGGGATTTTTGGAATTTTGTGTTCCCATTCTGTTCCATATGCTTCCATTAAGGTCACAAAGGTATTCATTCTGTTCTCCTATTATTCCTCAAGTTCTCCAGAAGTTTTCAATGTGTTTATGATAGCATCAGACTTTATTCCATATCCTTTGCCCAAAAGTTTTACTCTTGTAAGGCATATAAAGTAACTTAAAGGAGAAGATAACTTACAAGATATTTATTTTGAGAGTGCCAAGAGTTTGGCTTTTTTGGTTTAGTTAGTATAAGCATCCAAATATTTCTATTGCAAGAAGGATAAAATCATTCTCAAGGTATCAATTGCAATATGACACAACTAGGTCCTTTGCTTGAGCTACATTTGTTGTGGCCATCCTATAAAAAGAAATGATTCACAAAACAAGATTTACATGAGTCAAATCAACAATGATTACATTTGCCAAAATGTGAATAGTATTTACTGTAAACATAGTATCCACTTCTTGTTATGATGATTGGAGAGATGGTGTTGAGAGAACATTAGTTTGTTCACACAAGACATGGAATCTGACATCCCTAACAATGGAGGTGAATTTTGTTTTGAACTGCATCATGTGTGATGGTGCATTCTCCATCATGAACACAACGAAATAGGTGTATTCCTATCTAATCTATGAGTTGGATGTATACCCATTGAAGAAGAATTGAGCCATAGGATGAGGAAGGCCCAATTTGATGCATAATGTTAAAGAAAAAATGTCAGAGACCATCCTAAAAGAAGGGATAACTAAACAACTAAAAAACCAAAAGCTAAACACCCAAGTTTGGGCCTATGTAAGATTTCAATTGAATGTGACGATAATTAAAAAACAAATTCAAAATGATGTTAAAAAAAAGAGTGTTCATCCACACTTTTTGAAATGCTTTTCTTAAGACTATCAACTTTTAATTCTCACAGCTACTCAAATGGAAAGACACAAGCTTAAACAACTATAGAGATAGAAGGTTACAAGCCCACCTAAGGTGAGCTTAAAATAGAAGTGGACTTGAATTGTTGGCCCTTATAACCCCCAATAAAAATGAACATTCATCTTACAAAATTTTACATGCAATGATTTGGGCCATAAGCCCCCAGCTACCCCAAATACATTGCCAAAATGACAACTTTCATAGATACTAAATCTATCCCACCTCTCGACACGGGAAAAAATGCTTGTCAACAAACTAGGGGCCTCTGGACACTCCAAAGAACCTGGCCCTTGAAAATTTAATTCTCATTTCTACTTCTGAAGTAATGGAGAGAGCTAAAGGAAGATTGTCATCTCCATTATCCTTAGTTCAAATTACCAGATGACTCTAAAAATTAAACCTGGTTTCAGGGGTTCAGTTCTGAAAATTAGACCCAATTTTGAGCTGGTTTCAGGCAACTCAAACTTGAACCAGTGGTTAACTTCTGATTAAACTGATTCTAGTATTAATTTTTTTTTGTCAAAAACGTTTTTAAAACAAAAGTATAGATTCTGATTCTGATTCCCAATTCCAATTCCAATTCCACACATAAAACAAAATAGAGTCAGGAACCCAGTTTTGGAACGGGTCCCAAAAATCAGACATGGTTCTAGTTTGACTTGCTTAACTGGAACTAGAACCAATGGTTAGTCCCAGTATGTCAAAGCCCGCAAAGAACTGTTGATTCTGGTTTTGGTGAATTCTTTGAATTTTTTATTTTTTCCAGGTCAGAGTAATGGGCAGTTCTTTCAAATTTGAGCCTCCCAGTCTGACCTCCGACAGGGGGTTTGGTCTAGAATCAAAGAACTGCCCAACACTGGTTCTGACCCATCAAACCAGGCACCCAGCCGACATGAACCATAAACTACCAAAAGAGAGGAGAAATTGGGGCTGGGAGGGAGGGAGGGGGGGAGAGAGCTAAAGGAAGAATTTGAACAAGGATAATGGAGATGACAATCTGTGACGTGGAGCAAACATTCTGGCAATTTGTGGGATTAGGAGGACAGCCCTTTTCTGGCTGGCTATATATATATATATAGCCAAAGTGCCATATTAAAAACAAAAAGTTATAAAATCATGTGCTGCTTTTTGTGATTTTCAATAGCCATAATTCGATCAAAAAAAAGGAAAAATCACCATATTTGTTGCCATACATGGTTCATGTAGATAGCCAAAAATATAGGAGGATATTTTTAAAATTTTACTTTCATAACTAACTTGTAGCCAAATTTGGGAAAATCTTCTTATGGATCATCATCGCCATTTTAGCTATAACACAAAATTGCCAAAAAATAAAAACACATTGGATTAGGAATAAAATAAAAGCCATGCACACTCAGCATCGGACGAAAGGTTAGCTCCAGTCGCCAGATACCGCGTAAAAGTTCTCATCCGTCTTCGACCCATCCACCCAGCAGGAGGATTTAAAAACGAGCCTGCTCTTCAGGCTCTCCTCACCATGTTGCGCCCCAACGAGCGTACTAAATATCTGTTGTGATAAAGAGGTACTAAGTCATCGGTTTCGCATCTGCGTGCGTGCAAGTTCTTTCTTTCGTGTTCGTGTGTCGTCTAGTCAAGCTCAAGAGTATCTACAGACTGCAGAAATACACACACAGAAGTAGGGCCAACTCTCTCGCTACTACCTCGATTCAGTTTTCCAATATGGCCATGAATCATGTATGTATTCTTCTCTCTGGATGCAACTTTGTAAAATCAGAAATTCTTCTTTGAAACAATTCGTGGAGTGGAAGAATGATTGTGTTTAATTACTGTCGAGATTCAGCTCCAGCTTTCTGAATTGCGAGTTTTTCTTCTTTTTTTTTTTGGTTTTTAAAGTTTGCTTGAGCTTGCTAAATTGCAAGTTCTTTTATACTGTTGAGATTCAGCTCCAGTTTTCTGAATTGCCAGTTTTTC
>Ga0116231_10002946_pt1 | contig 35556 bp, 24 predicted proteins | sample S1TSphgellanicum_2_FD_89695 | JGI IMG/M metagenome (GOLD analysis project Ga0116231, IMG submission 89695) | Host-associated microbial communities from peat moss isolated from Minnesota, USA - S1T2_Fd - Sphagnum magellanicum MG | ecosystem: Host-associated > Plants > Peat moss > Unclassified...
CGCATGGCGGCATCGCCGATATCAATCCGATCGAGGACCATGGTTTTATGTACACCCGGGATCTGGCTGACCCGGACGGTCATGCCCTGGGCGCGATGTGGCTGAATGTTTCGGCAATGCCGGGGGGGGCTGGCTAGGAGGGAGAGGGTTTTTCGTAAGAAGTTCGCCGCCGGCGGCGAAAGGAAATTTTGGGCCTGTGAGGTCTTCATGGATGCGGTTTCGTGTCCAATGACGCGCAGGAGATGGGTTAGCAAGCGCAGTCCATGAGGTGATTCTTGATAAGAACGTAGCGATGGGTAGCGCTTCGCTTACCCATCCTTGCTACGGCTTGCTGCGCTTGTTGCCCAAGAAAATAAAGCTTTTGCGACACTCGCTTTTCGGTGCAGACTCACGGCATGGCTCAACAAAGCACGATAGAATGGACCGACGCTACGTGGAACCCCGTCACTGGCTGCACCAAGATTAGCGCGGGATGCGACAACTGCTACGCAGCTAGGTTCTCTGAGCGATTTCGTGGCGTCAGAGGCCATCCGTTCGAGCTGGGTTTCGACCTTTTGTTGAGACCTGAACGCCTCACTCAGCCGCTTTATTGGAAACGTCCGCGAATGATTTTTGTGAATTCGATGAGCGACCTGTTTCAGAAAGAAATTCCGATTACGCATATCTCTGCTGTATTTAACACGATGGAAAAGGCACACTGGCATACCTACCAAGTGCTTACCAAGCGAAGCACCCTTTTAATGAAATTTGTCAATGACCGTTATAAAACGCATCCGGCGCCGACGCATATGTGGTTTGGCGTATCTGTTGAAAATAAACCGGCTACCTCGCGAATTGCTCATCTGCAGAACGCGAACGCTGGGGTCCGGTTTCTTTCGATCGAACCTCTGATCGCTCCAGTCGGGCGGCTCGATCTTCGCGGCATTCATTGGGTAATCGTAGGTGGTGAGAGCGGCCCTCGTTCGCGGCCGATGGCTCCAGAGTGGGCGATCGATATCCGCAACCAATGCAAGGCTGCCGGTGTTGCGTTTTTCTTTAAACAATGGGGTGGCCGGTCGCCTAAGACGGGTGGCCGATTGCTTGATGGCCGGGAGTGGAATGAATTTCCTAAGAGGCCTAGCGTGCTGACGCCCCATTCCGAATCACGGGCAGTGGTATAATATGACGGAACCTTCGTTCCGTTTTGACGAAATTGGGGCCTGGTCCGTACTCAAGCTCAACATTATCGAAAAATATGGAACAGCTTATACGAAGGCGTTTAACAGGCGCGGGTCTATCCTAAAAAAATACTATATTGACGGCTTCAGCGGTGCGGGAGTTCACGTTGAAAAACATACTCGGGAACAAGTCGAAGGCAGCCCAACTCGCGCTTTAAATATTGTGCCTCCGTTCGACGGTTTCTATTTCATTGATATGAACAAAGATAAGACTGACCATCTTAGTACGCTCTGCGCCGGCCGGACGAATGTGGAAATACACAATGGCGATACCAACCCATACCTGCGAAAGCTCTTGCCTGAAATCAAATACAGCGATTATAAGCGAGCGCTTTGTATTTTAGACCCGTACGGATTGCATCTCGATTGGGAAGTCATCGAACTTGCTGGACAATCTGGTACAATCGATATGTTTCTAAATTTTCCGATCATGGATATGAATCGAAATGTAATTTGGCAGGAGCCGGACAAGGCATCCGCGGTGGACCTTGTTCGGATGAATCGATTCTGGGGCGACGAGACGTGGCGTGATATCGCCTATGTGGAAAGCAAACAAAAGAATTTATTTTTTGGACCAGCTATGGAGAAGCAATCCAACGATGTCATCGCGGACGCGTTTCGAGAACGGCTGCGGAAAATAGCTGGCTTTAAATATGTCCCGCCGCCTTTGCCGATGAGAAATAGCAAAAAGGCGATCGTCTATTATTTATTTTTTGGATCGAGGAAGCCGGTTGCGGAGGAAATAATAAAAGGGATATTTAAAACCACCTGGCGCAAATAATCTTATTTTGCTAGGTCCTTTGCTACTTGATCATGTTTAGTCCATCAACGGCCTGTATTCAAAAATTTTTGCGGAGCTTTTTCTAAAAGCGACCGCTTACTTCATGTAATCCAGCTTCCGCATCACCTCGCCGTGCGCGGCTTCGATGGCAGCGGTCTGTGCCGCTGTCAGTCCGCTACGCCATTGGCCGGATGTGCCGTTGCGGAAGAATGGTGCGGACGCGTTGGGGCCGGCCGCGCGGTAGCCGGTGGTGGCTTCCTGGGCGGCGAGTTCTGTGAAGGTCGAAAATTCCATGGCGCGGCGCAGCCGGGTGGGGGCGGGGTCGCTGCCGAGATATTTTATAATGCGGCCGAAATGCACTTCGGGGGCTGTCAGTAGATCCTCGTAGCGGACCAGAATTTTATGCGGGAACGCCGCCCAGGAGCGGACATGGGCGGACCATGAGGATAAAAACTCAAAAACCTGCGCCGTTGTCGGCGCGTTGGCGGCGTTGGCATTCGCCATGAAGGCGATCACCTCGTCCACAGGCAATCCGGTAAAGGCGCTGTAGGAGAGCGCGATGTCGCGGGGGTCGCGGACGATGACGATGGCGCCGGCGGTGTGTTCGGGGGTGCAGAGCGGGATGCCGTGCAGCGCCAGGTTGGCGTTGTGGGTTTTCACGAAGACCAGGTCGTCGTGCAGGTTCGTGAGTGCGGCATGGACGGCGGGGCGGCGCTTCTGGGTGGCTTCGGTGGTCAGGCGGGTGTCCCGCGCGTCGAACCAGATGGCGGCGCATTCCACGGCGGACAGCGCGGTCAGTTCGTTGATGGGCTGCGGGGTTTCGGGTTCGGCGATGTAGTTGTGCAGAAAGGCGCGGGCCCAGGTGTTGCCGGATTTGGGGTACGAGGCGAGCCAGACGAGTTTTCCCATCAGCTCGCCATCATGGCTTCGAGGTTGGCGATGGCAAGGGCGAGGTCGGTGCGCGCGGTGCCCATGTTCAGGGCCTGCTGGGCGGCGGCGGCCTGGGCGTTCAGCACGGTCGTGTAGTCGGTCGCCCCCAAGCTGAACTGCGCTTTTGCGAGCTCGTAGGCCGCGTTGGCCGTCCGGGCCGCGGATTGGGCGCGGGCGAGGGCGGTTTCGCCGTTTTGCACGGCCTGCAGCGCATCGGCGGCTTGCCCGAACGCGTTCAGGACGGCGCCGCGATAGGCGAGGATCGCGCCGGCGAGCTGCGCCTGCGCCGCTTGCTTGCGGGCGTGGAGTTCGCCGCCTTCGTAGAGGGGCGCGAGCAGGTTGCCGGCGAGGGTCCAGAGGGCAGCATCCGTGCCGAAGAGCGTGCCGAGGGTCTCGGCCGCGTAGCCGCCATCGGCCGAGATGCTGAAATCGGGGTAGAGATGCGCGATGGCGATGCCAAGTGCCGCGTTCTGGGCAGCCACCTGGGCGAGGGCGGCGCGCAGGTCCGGCCGGTTTGCCAGATAGAGCGAGGGCAACGCCACCGGTATGTTGTCCGGCAATGCGAGGGTGCCGAGGTCGAGCGCCGGGGCGGTGAAATCCATCGGCAGCTCCCCTAAGAGGATGGCGAGACGGTCGCGCTGCTGGCCTTCCTGGGTCTGCAGCGGGGGGAGGGTGGCTTGCGTCGCCTCGATCACGCTTTGCTGTTGCAGCACGCTCAGCTGGGTAATGGCGCCGTCCGCGTATTCCCCTTGCAGGAGGGTGAGGAGCGCCGTTTCGGCGGCGATGATGCGCTGCGTGGTGGCGATCTGTTCGGCGGCACCGGCCTGCGCGATGGCGGCGGCGGCGATGTTGCCGGCGACGCTCTGGCGGGCGACCTCGATTTCGTCGCGCTGGTACGCGGCGAGCGCGCGGCCGTTCTCAAAGGTGTATTTGCGGGCGCCGAAGAGGCCGGGGTCGTAGGAGAAGCTGCCGACGAGCGAGTACACGGTGAAGGGCGGGTAGCCGTTCGGGCCGGTCGGGTAGGAGGAGCGGTTGACGACGTCATCGCCGGGCGGGTTGAGAATGATCTGGGGTAGGAAGGCGCCGTTATTGACGGCGGCGTTCTGCTGGGCGGCGATGAGGTTCTGGTCCGCCTGGGCGATGGTGGGGTTGGCTTTGAGGCCGGCCTGCTCGAGTGCGTCCAGCTGCGGATTTTGGAAGACGGTCCACCACGCATCGGGAACAGGCCCTTCCGTGATGGCTTGGCCCGGCAGATAGTTTGTGACGTGCATCGCCGTATCGGGCGGCGCCAGATGCGGCGCACAAGCCGTTAACGCATCGAACAAACTTAAAGAGGCCAGGGACGTGCGGCTAAAAACTAACGCGGTGCGGGGCCCGCGGCCAAAACCTAAAGGGGTGCGGGGCCCGCGGCCAAAACCTAAAGGAGTTCGGGGCCTGCGGCCCCGATGGGGTCCAGGGGCGAAGCCCCTGGCCTTACTCATGCCGCCCCCGATGAAACACGCAATACATTGCCGGCACGGCGAACAGCGACAGCAGGAACCCGCTGCTCATCCCGGTCGCCAGCACGACGCCGAGGTCGTACCGGATGACGGCTTGCGGGCCGCTCGCAAGGATCAGCGGGACGGCGCCGCCGAGCAGGGCCAGCGTGATCATCAGGATCGGCCGGAAGCGCAGGCGGGCGGCGCGCAGGGCGGCCTCGCGGCTCGGCATGCCGAGGTCGCGCCCTTCATGGGCGATCTGGACGAACAGGATGCCCTGACGGGCGATGAGGCCCCAGACGGTGAGCAGCGCGATTTCGGTGACGATGTTGAGCGTCGCACCGCCGGCGATGAAGAGCAGCAGCGGGCCAAGGCTCGCGAGCGGCACGGTGGTGATCACGACGAAGGGATCGCGCAGGCTCTGGAACTGCGCCGCCAGGAGGAAGAACAGCCCGGCGAGGCCGAGCTCGAAGAGTTTGGCGTTCTGCGCGTTGGATTCCCTGTAGGTCTCCGACGGCCCGCTATAGCCAAAGGTGAGGTCGCGCGCGCCGGTCGCGTCGAACTCCGCGTGCAGGTCGGCAAGCGCCCTGCTCAGCGGCACGCCTTGTTTTTGTTGCGCCTGGATGTTGACGCTGGGCAGTCCCTGCCAGGAGCCGAGCGCGTTGGGGGCTTCAGCGCCGTGCAGCGAGATCACGGTGCCGAGTGGGATGATGGCGCCACTGCCGGTCGCGATCGGCAGGGCGTCCAGGGTTTCGGGGCCGGCATCGGCCGGCATGTCGGCGGCGATGTTCAGGGCGGCACCGTCGAGACTGACCTCACCGAGATGGCCGCCCGAGAACGCCGCCGCCACCGTGTTGCCGATGTCGAGATCCGAGATCCCGAGGGAGGCGGCGAGGCGGCGGTTGATGGTGAGGTTGTACTGGTATTGCGGCTCGCCGGGGTTGATCTGGACATAGTCGAAATCGTTGCTCGCATTGGCGGCGGCCTGGACCTTGTTGGCGATCGTCAGCAGGCGCTGCGGGTCCGTCTGGCCGGAGATGTTGATCGAGACCGGCAGGTCCTCCGAGCCCGGCAGGCCGCTATCCTGCGCCACGTAGGGGGCCACACCGTCCATGCCGCTCAACGCCGCGGTGAGGGTAGCGACCGCGCGCTTGGCGGCCTCGGGCGTGTCGAGCGTATAGCCGCCGAACGCGGCGTGGCTCTGCTCGGAGGCGAACAGCCATTCGGGCCGCCCCGGAAGGGCTTGGCGCATGATCGCCTCCATCTTGCGCGATTGCTGGATCATGTAGCCGACCGAGGCGCCGTTGGGGGCGCTCGCGAACACGTTCACGTCCAGGCCGTCCGGGGCGGGGTCGAGGTTGCTGGGGGCGATGCGCAGCAAGGCAAAGCACAGGCAGGCAATGGCGAAGACGGCGGCGGCGATCGCCGGGTTGAAGCGCAGCGCCGGGGTGAGCAGGCGCAGATAGACATCGCGCAGACGGTCGATGACGCTGCGGCGCTCGGTATGCACATAGGTGCGGCTCGCCCACATCGCGAGATAGGGCACGACGGTGAGGGCGATGCCGAGCGAGAGGATGAAGGCGCTGATCAGCACGAGGGCGAAGGGGCGGAACAGGGCGGCGGTGAGGCCGGAGAGAAAGCCGAGGGGCAGGAAGGCGACGATCAATGTCGAGGAGATCGCGGCCAGCACGGGTGCGAGGCGCGTCACGCTCGCCTGGGCCGCGGCCATCGGCGCGTCACCCTCCGCGACCCGCCGGAACACATCCTCCACCACGACGATGGCGTCATCCACCACCAGGCCGACCGCGAGCACGAGGGCGATGATGGTGAAGAGGTTGAAGGTCTGCCCGGTGATGGCCATCACCACGGTCGCCCCCAGCAGCGAGAGCATGATGGCGAGGAAGGGGGCGAGGGTGGCGCGCATGGTGCCGAGCGAGAGCCGCACGATGACGGCGACCAGCAGGATGGTGATGACGAGGGTGATCGCGAGGTCGTGCAGGGAGCGCGATACGCCGGTGGATTCGTCATAGGTGACGAGCAGCTGCAGGCCGGGCGGCAGTGTCGGCTGCAGCTGCGCCACCATGGCGCGCACGCCGGCGGCAACCGCAATGATGTTGCCGGCCGGCGCGATGCCCGCCGCGATCGTGGTGGCCAGCTTGTTGTCGTAGTATTGCACGCCCGAGCCAGCGTCGAACCCGACCCCGACGCTCGCGACGCTGCGCAGCGGCAGGTTGACGCCATCGCGGGTGGCGACCGGTAGATTGCTGAAATAGGCCGGGCTGGTCGCGGCACTCTGGCCGTTGACCGGCAGCATGGCGGCGGTGTTGCGCAGCACGCCGGCGGCATTCACCGTGCTCGCATTGCCAAGGGCGGTCGCCACCTGCACCGGTGTCACCCGCATCGCAACCAGGCGCTTGGGGTCCATCTCAGCGCGCAATGACGGATTGCCGCTATAGAGATAGACCGGTCCGATCCCCGGCACCGTCTCGAAGCGCGGGATCAGGCTGGTCGAGGTATAGGCGGTGACCTGCGCGACCGTGAGGCTCGGCGGAAACAAGACGGTGATGTTGAGCTCCTGGTTGGCGTTGTCGTCGCCGACCAGTTTGAGCGTGGGCGCCTCGATGCCGGGCGGCAGGTTGCTGCGGGCGGCGTTCACCGCCGCGAGCGCCTCGGCGAACACGGTGTCCGGCGAGGCGCCGTCGGCGAGGAAGGCGTTGATGTCGGAATTGGCGACGACGCTGGTGCCCGTGACGTATTTCACGCCCGCCAGGGCGCCGATCGCGCTCTCCAGAGGCAGGGTCACGAAACGGTCGATGGTGGCCGCGTCGGCGCCCGGGAAATTGGTCGAGATGTCGACATAGCGGGGCGGGATGATGGGGCTCGAGCGGATCGGCAGGTTCGCGACCGCGGCCAGGCCAAACAGGCCCAGGGCCGCCGCCGCCAGCCCGACGAGGACGGGCTGGTTGAGCAGTTTCGCCCAGATCATCATGGGTTTTGCAGCGTGACGCTGGCGCCGTCGGTCAATTTGAAGCCGCCGATCGCAACCACGTCCGCGCCCGCCTGCAGCCCGTTCGTGCTCACGAACGATCTGTCGCCGCGCGTGCCCAGGATCGTGACGTAGACGGTCGCGAGCGTGTAGGTCGCACCGCCGGCCGGTTGCAGGACGAACAGATAGGCGCCGAGCGTGCTGTCGTTGAGCGCCGTGCTCGGGACCGCGAAAGCGGGCAGGGGCGCGCCGGTCGCGATGCTCACGACACCGCTCATCCCCGGCAGCAGCGCGCCGGCGGCATCGATGCGTCCTTCAACCGGGCGCGCGTCCGTCGTCGTGTCCAGCGCCGGGCTGAGTGCCGTGATATACCCCGGCGCTGTGGCGGCGCCCTCCGTCTGCGGCGCCGTGAAGGTGAAGGCGTTGCCGCGTGCGAGGTCGCCCGCCTCGGTCTGCGGCACGGCGAATTCCACCCGCAACGGCCCGGTCGCAGTGAGGGTGAGCGCCGCCTGTCCCGCCTGGAGGTAGTCGCCGGGATCGAGGTTGCGGATGCCGACATGCCCCGCGAAGGGGGCGATGATCTGAGTCTGCGCGAGGCTCGCTTCGTCCAACGCGACCTGCGCCTTGGCTTCGGAGGCGGCGGCCGCGGCCTGCTCCAGCGCCGACTGGCTGGAGCCTGCAATGCTCATCAGTTTCTGCGTGCGGGCGAAGTCGCGTTGCGCCTGCGCGAGGCGCGCATCATCCAGGGCCAGCTGCGCCTGCTCGGGGCCGGCCTGCAGCTGCACCAGCACCTGGCCTTTCACCACGGCGTCGCCTGACTGGAAGGAGACCGCGCTGACCACGCCGCCGCGCGCCGGGCTCAGCACGGCACTCTGCGGTGCGAGCAGGCTGCCGGCGATCTCGACCTGGGTGCGCCAGGTGGCGGGGGTGAGCACGGCCGTCTCCACCGCCGTCTGTGCCAGGGCCGGACGCAGGAAGCAGAGGGCGGCGGCCATCGCAAGGCACGTGTTACGAAGCAGAATCGTCGTCTCCGGAAAAGCGATACGCTGTTTAGGAGCCGCGGCCGGGCGATGCCAGCCTTAAAGGGCGGGAAATGACAATTTTCTTAAGGTGTGTGTTAAGTATCGAGCGTGAAAGGAAGCGCTTCTTTTTGAAAAAGCAGCAAAAAACGTTCGGCCTGACACCGTGCCGGGGACGCCGCCAAATCCAATGCCCCGGCAAATCGAAGTTTTTTTGCGAGTTTCTGTTCACAAAAAATCGTGCTTCCTGCCCCTCACGCAGCCTCCGCCTCCTGCTCCGCCTCAGCCCCGAACAAAAAGTCGATATCCGCCGCGTCGAAGGCGACACCGCCGGTTTCCGAGAAGGCGATGCTGGCGAGTTCGGCTTTGCGCTGTTGCAGTTCGAGGATGCGTTCCTCGACCGTATCGACCGCGATGAGTTTGTACACGAACACCGACTTCGTCTGGCCGATGCGGTGCGCGCGGTCGGAGGCCTGGTTTTCGACCGCCGGGTTCCACCAGGGATCGTAATGGATGACGGTGTCGGCCGAGGTGAGGTTGAGGCCGCGGCCGCCGGCTTTCAGCGAAATGAGGAAGAGCGGCACTTCGCCGGCCTCGAAACTGCGGACGGGGGCGGCGCGGTCGCGGGTGTCGCCGCGCAGTTCGACGAAGGGGATGCCAAGTTCGCCCAAGCGCGGTTTGATGAGGTCGAGCATCGAGGTGAACTGCGAGAACAGCAGGATGCGCCGGCCTTCGGGGATGAGTTCGGAGATCATCTCGAGCAGGTCCTCGAGTTTGGCCGAGCTCTCGGTGGCGGCCTTGCCGCCGAGTTTGACGAGGCGCGGGTCGCAGCAGGCCTGCCGCAGCTTGAGCAGCGCGTCGAGCACGATGATGCGGCTTTGCGCGAGGGTGCGCTCGGCCATCTGCTCGCGCACGGTCTCGTACAATGTGCCGCGGATGGTCTCGTAGAGCTCGCGCTGGTCGGGGGCGAGGGTGATGCGGCGCAGGATGGTGTGTTTGGGCGGCAGTTCGGTCGCGACCTCGGATTTCGTGCGGCGCAGGATGAAGGGGGCGATGCGCTGGACCAGCTGGGCGCGGCAGACCGGGTCGCCGTTTTTCTCGATCGGCGTGCGGAAGCGCTTGGCAAAGCCGCGGCGGTCGCCGAGCAGGCCCGGCATGAGGAAGGCGAATTGCGACCACAGCTCGTCGAGATTGTTCTCGATCGGCGTGCCGGACAGGCAGAGCCGGTGGGTGGTGTTGAGCATGCAGACCGAGCGCGTGGCGCGCGCATCCGGGCTCTTGATCGCCTGGGCTTCGTCCAGCACCACGATATGCCAGGGCAGCTGGCGCATCTCCTCGACATCCCGGGTCAGCACCGTATAGGTCGTGATGACGACGTGGATGTCCTCGAGCTGCTCGCGGCGCTCGTGGCGCTCCATGCCGTGCAGCACGACGACGCGCAGGTGGGGTGCGAATTTTTGCAGCTCCGCGGTCCAGTTCGCGACCAGGCTGGTCGGCACGACGATGAGGGCGGGGGCGGTCAAGCGGCCGGCGGCGTGTTCGACGCAGATATGCGCAATGGTCTGCGCGGTTTTGCCGAGGCCCATGTCGTCGGCGAGGAAGCCGCCGAGGCCGTGGCTGCCGAGATGCTGCAGCCAGTCGACACCGTGCTGCTGGTAGGGCCGCAGGTCGCCGTGAAATTCCGGCGGGACGAGGACGGGGATGATCTCGGGCTCGCCGCGGAAGCGCTCGACATAGGCTTCGATGGCGGCGGCATTCTGCCAGCTGGTCGTCAGCACGTCCTCGAGTTCGAGCACTGTGGCGGCGGCCCCCACGGGCAGAACCAGCGCTTTTTCGGCCGAGCGGCCGGCGGCCTCGATCAGGTCGCCCATGACGGCGAGCAGCCGGCGGATGCGCTCCGCCGGCAGCTTGATCACGCGGCCGTCATCCATGCTGGTGATCAGCTCGTCGCCGACGATCTGGGCGGCGTCGATGCCGCCGCGCGCCAGCAGATGTTCGAGGATGGGGAGCAGCGGGTGGCGCACGCCGTCGATCTCGATGCCGAATTCGAGCGAGAAGCTGCCGCGCTCGGCGTCCTCGACCTGGACGTCGATATTGCCGACGTTTTCCGCGAGTTTGGGGCCGAAATTGGCGTCGATGCTGCTCTGCCAGCCGAGCTGGTTGAGCTCGGGGATGCGGACGGCAACGAAATGATGCCATTGCGCCGCCGCTTCCTGGCCGCGGAACACCATGACGCGCTGGCCGCGGGCGGCCTTGCCGTCGGCGATGCGCATCTGCACGAAGCCGTCCGGGCGCAGCACGTCGAGGGCGGCCGCCTCGGCCGCGGTGTCGCGCCGGATGAAGACGATGTGGCCGCCGGATTTGACGCGGATGAACTGGGCATCATCGGCGCCGTCCACGCGCACGCCGCCATAGTCGAAATCGAGCGTGAGGACGTCGATCATGCGGCTGCGGCCGAACTCGTCGGGGCCGTGCAGGCGGCGCAGGCGCAGCACCGGAGTGGCGGGGCGCTCGAGGACCGTGGCGCCCGCTTCCGGCGCGTCCGGCAGAACGGCGGCGATCTGCGCTGCGCGCGGCCGGCGGCCGGCGGGGCGGGGACGGGTCGGCGCCGGCGGAAAGGGACGCTCGCGGGCGGGGATGATGGTGTCGATCAGCGTCGCGGGCGCGGCCCGGCGCAGGACCGGGAACCGCTCGAGCGCTTTCAGCGCCGTCGCGGCGAGGTGCTTGCAGCGCAATTCGCCGCAGCTGCATTCGCGCTCGGCGAACGAGACCCGCTTGCCATGGGCGACGGGGGTGATCTGTGCGGTCCAGCGGGCGCCCAGCTGGTTGGTGCCAGTGATGGTGTCGCCATCCAGCGCCACGTCGGTCATTTCCGCGAGAAACCGGCTGCTGGTGAGGATTTTGGAGTCAAAAACCTTTTCCAGATCTTCGGCTGAATATGGCACCGGCATAGGCAAATCCTTATCCAACGGCGCCGCCAGGTTGGCTGTCGCACGCGCCCCACGCCGGGGGCCAACAGCTGTCATAGCGTATCTGGCGGAAAAGGGCAGGGGGGGAACTTCGCTGCGGAAGGCAAGCGCTTCTTTTTCGAAAAAAAGCAGCAAAAAACTTCTGTAACGCTGGGCAACGAGCGTCGACGCCGCCACTGCCCATGGCCCGGATTAATAAAGTTTTTTGCTGCTTTTGTTCACAAAAGAAGCGCTTTCACTTCACCAAATTCGTAAATCCGTTTGTCATCGGATACCGTCGATCCCGCCCGAACGCGCGCTGCGTGATTTTCACCCCTGGCGGCGCCTGGCGGCGCTTGTACTCGGCGCGGTCCAGCAGTTTCCATACGCGCAGGACGGTGGCGCGCTCGTGCCCGGCGGCGACGGCCTCGTCGATCGAGGCTTCGCCCTCGATCAGCAGGTGCAGGATGCCGTCGAGCTCATCATAGGGGGGCAGCGAGTCCTGGTCCGTCTGGTCGTGTTTCAGTTCGGCCGAGGGTGGCTTGGTGATGATGCGCTCGGGCATCGCCGGGCCTGCCGGTGAAGCGTTGCGCCAGCGCGAAAGCGCGAAGACGTCGGTTTTGTAGACGTCCTTCAGCACCGAGTAGCCGCCGCACATGTCACCGTAGAGGGTGGCGTAGCCGACCGACATTTCGGATTTGTTGCCGGTGGTGAGCAGCATGTGGCCGAATTTGTTAGAGAGCGCCATGAGGATGAGGCCGCGCGACCGGGACTGGATGTTCTCCTCGGTGATATCCGGCGCGCGGTTGGCGAAGGCCGGTGACAGGGCGTTATGGAACGCGTCCATCGCCCCCGCGATCGGGATGATCTCGTAGGGGATGCCGAGCATTTTCGCGCAGGCGGCAGCGTCCTCCAGGCTGTGAGCGCTGGTATAGGGGCTGGGCAGCATGACCGCGCGCACGCGCTCAGGCCCGAGCGCATCGGCCGCGACCGCGGCGGAGAGGGCGCTGTCGATGCCCCCCGAGAGGCCGAGGACGATGCCGGGAAAGCCGTTTTTGTTCACGTAGTCGCGCAGGCCCATCATCATGGCGCTGTAGATCTGCGAGAGGCGTTCGGGCTCGGGCGGGAGGGGTTGCGGTTCGCAGACCAGGCGGCCATCCGCGCGGTGCCAGGTGGTCAGCGTGATCGCTTCCTCGAAAACCGGCAGCTGGACGGCCAGGGTGCGGTCCGCGTTCAGCACGAAGGAGGCGCCGTCGAAGACGATCTCGTCCTGACCGCCCGTTAATGCTGCAAACATATAGGGCAGCCCGGTCTCAACGACCCGCTCGACCGCCAAAGTGACGCGCCGGGTCTGCTTGCCGTCCTCAAAGGGCGAGCCGTTGATCGAGAGCAGCATTTCAGCGCCCGATTCCGCGAGGGTTTCAGAGACATCCGGGAACCACCAGTCCTCGCAGATCATCAGCCCCAGGCGAACGCCGCGGAAGACGACCGGGCCGGGGGCGGGGCCCGGGACAAAGACGCGCTTTTCGTCGAACACGCCGTAATTCGGCAGTTCGTGTTTTTTTCGGCGCGCGATGATGGCGCCGGCGTCCAGCACGAAGGCGGCGTTATGCAGGGTGTCGCCGTCGCGCCAGGGGGTGCCGATGATGAGGCCGGGGCCGCCATCGGCGGTGTCGGCGGCGAGGGCATCGGCGGCGGCTTCGCAGGCAGCGACGAAAGCGGGCTTCAACACGAGGTCTTCGGGCGGGTAGCCGGAGATGGAGAGTTCCGGCGTGACGACGAGATCGGCCCCCATGGCGGCACCGGCCGCGCGCGCGGTGCGGATGGCGGCGAGGTTCTTGTCGATCGCGCCAACCTGGGTGTTGATCTGCGCAATCGCGATGCGAAATGTTGTCATATGGCGCAAGCCTTAAATTACAGGGGTCCGGGGCCCGCGGCCCCAATGGGGCCCAGGGGCGAAGCCCCAACGCGGTCCAGGGGCAAAGCCCCTGGCCTCAGCCCAGGTCACGCTTGACCGAGCGCAGCAAAAACTCCCGCCCCACCTTCACCATCGGCTCACCGTCATAGGCGACGATATCGGCGGTCGCGTAGGTCTCGCTCCACTGCTCGGGAATGAAGCTGCCGGTGCCGACGACGTCGATCGGCGTGTTGGCATCCGCCATGACGCTGCATTTCTCGACCCCGAAGCCGGAGCTCGCGACGATCCGCACTTTTTCGAACCCGGCCTCGTTCAGCGACTCGCGCATTTTCCAGATCGCGGCGGAGGAGACGCCGGTGCCGATCAGGTAGCGCAACTCGGTCTGGCTGCGGTAGCGGCGCAGCGCGCCGGGGGCGTGACGTTCCAGCACCGCGTAGCTCTCCTGCGGGTCGAGCCCTTCGAGAAAGCGCCCGCCATGGGTATCGAGCCGCACGGCCATGCGGCCGGCATGCGCCAGTTCGGAGAAATGCCGGGCGACGGTCAGCGCGTCGGTGATTTCGCGGCCAAAATAGTCGACCAGGACGGTGAGGTCGTCGGCGGGGAAGGTGTCCACGAACATTTCGGCGGCGCGCAACGTGGAGCCGGCATAGCCGATGAGGGCGTGCGGCATCGTGCCGTAGCCGACGGGGGCGCCGAAATAATGCGCCGTCCAGTCATTGGCGTTGCCGATGAAGCCTTTAGCCCCCTCGGCCTGGGCCGCGCGCGAGCCGACCGCGGCTGCGTAGGCCATGATCTCCTGCATCTCGGCACCGGCGCAGTGGCGCGCGTCCATCGCGAGGAACGCGGTTTTCGGCAGGGCCACGCACATCTGGAAGGCGTTATGCGCGGCAACGCAGGCCGCTCCGATTTTTTGCAAAAACAGTGTCTCGAGGTCCGACAGGGCGGCGAAACTGCCGGTGATGTAGGCGAGCGGCTCGCCCGCACCCACCCACGCGCCTTCGGGATGCGTGAGGTCGATCTCGAAACTCTGGCCGCGCTCATGGCCCACGGCCTGCAGCCATTCGACCATGAGGGCGGGCGCGCACACCACCGGGCGGCGCAGGAACACCGCGTAGGTGACGCGCCGGTCGCCGAAGCGGCTGACGATGGCGCGCGTGCGGTTGAAGTAGGTATCGGTGCGCGCGGTGATGTCGGCGTCGTTCAACGGGCTCGGGGTCATGCGGGCAGCCGGCGGGCGCGGCGCGATTTCAGTTCCTCGGCCATCAGGAAGGCGAGCTCCAGGGACTGCTCGGCGTTGAGCCGCGGGTCGCAGAAGGTTTCGTAGCGGGTCCCGAGATCCTCCTCGGAAATGCCGCGCGCGCCGCCGACGCACTCGGTCACGTCCCGGCCCGTCATTTCCACATGGGCGCCGCCCGCCACCGTGCCCTCGGCCGCGTGCACGTCAAAGAAGGTTTTCAGCTCGGACACGATGGCATCGAAGCGCCGGGTCTTCACCTTTTGCGCGGTCGAGACCGTGTTGCCGTGCATCGGGTCGCACAGCCACACGGGCGTGCGGCCAGCGCCGCGCACGGCGCGCAGCAGCGGCGGCAGTTTGGCGGCCACCTTGTCAGCGCCCATGCGGGCGATCAGCGTCAGGCGCCCAGGCTCGTTGCGCGGGTCCAGCACGTCCATGATGCGCAGCAGGTCGTCGGCCTCCATGGTGGGGCCGACCTTCATGCCGATCGGGTTCTTGATGCCCCGCATGAATTCGACATGGGCACCGTCGAGCTGGCGGGTGCGGTCGCCGATCCAAAGGAAATGCGCCGAGCAGGCGTAATGGTCGCCGGTCGTGGAGTCGACGCGGGTGAGCGCCTGCTCGTAGGGGAGCAGGAGCGCCTCGTGCGAGGTGTAGAAATCCGTCTCGCGGATCTGCGGGGCGGAAATGCTGGTGAGGCCGCAGGCGCCCATGAAGGTGAGGGTCTCGTCGATGCGCGCCGCCAGGTCCCGGTAGCGCTCCACCAGGGGGGATTTTTCCACGAAATCGAGGTTCCAGCGGTGCACCTCGTGCAGGTCAGCGTAGCCGCCGGAGGCGAAGGCGCGGAGCAGGTTGAGGGTGCCGGCGGACTGGAAATAGCCGAATTCCATGCGGGCCGGGTCCGGCAGGCGGGCCTGCGCCGAGAATTCCGGGCCGTTGACGATGTCGCCGCGATAGGAGGGCAGCGTCACCCCGCCGATCGTCTCGGTGTCCGAGGAGCGCGGCTTGGCGAACTGCCCGGCCATCCGCCCGAGTTTCACGACCGGGACGGCGCCGCCGAAGGTGAGGACGACGGCCATTTGCAGCAGGACGCGGAAGGTGTCGCGGATGACGTTGGCGGTGAAATCGCCAAAACTCTCCGCGCAGTCCCCGCCCTGGAGGACGAAGGCCTGGCCGGTCGAGGAGAGGGCGAGCTGTGCCTGCAGCCGGCGCGCCTCGCCCGCGAACACCAGAGGCGGGAAGCGCGTCAGGCGGGCTTCCATCGCGGCCAGCCGGTCGGGGTCCGGGTAGCTCGGCACCTGCCGGATCGGGCAGTCGCGCCAGCTTGCGGGTGTCCAGCCGATGGTTGCGGTGGCTGGGGTGATCGTGTCCATTTGCAGGCCTTGTCCTCGCGGTTTTCACGCCTTATCGCGCGAATTCGCTTGAGGCGCTACTGAGCTGCCCCAGCGCCTCGCGCATGCGCGCGCCGCGCTAGCCGGGGACCACGGCTTCGCCCACCACCCTCGTCTGCGTGCGCAGGGTCACGAACTCCTCGGCCGCCGTCGGGTGGATGCCGATCGTCCGATCGAAATCCGCCTTCGTCGCCCCCGCGATCATCGCGATGGCAAGCCCCTGCATGATCTCGGGCGCGTCCTCGCCCAGCATATGCGCGCCGAGGATTTTGTCGGTGGCCGCATCCACGATCAGCTTCATCAGGGTTTTGCGGTGCCGCCCGGAGATGTTGTGGCGCATCGGTGTGAAGCGGGTGAGGAAGACCTTCGCCGGCCCGTGTTCGGCGGCCTCGGCCTCCGTCATCCCCACCGTGCCGATGGGAGGGATCGAGAATACCGCGGTCGGCACGTTCTTGAGGCTGACCATGCGCGGCTTGCCGCCGAACAGCGTATCGGCCACGGCGTGGCCCTCGGCGGTCGCGACCGGTGTCAGGTTCAGCCGGTCGGTCACGTCGCCGATCGCGAAGATATGGGGCACGGAGGTGGTGAGGTTCGCATCGACGACGATGGCGCCCTGTTTGCCGAGCTCGACGCCGGCGGCTTGCAGGTTCAGCCCGGCGACATTCGGGGCCCGGCCGGTCGCAAAGAACACGAGGTCGACATCCAGCACCGTGAGGTCCGACAAGGCGAGCGTTCTGGTCCCGTCCGGCTGTTCGGTGACGGATTCCGGTGTCGTGTCCGGGTGCAGGATGATCCCGAACGCCTGCATGCATTCGGCGAGGCCGAGGCGCATGTCCTGGTCGAACCCGCGCAGCGGCATCGGCTGGCGGTAGATGAGATGCGTCTCGGCGCCGAGCCCTGCGAAAATGCCGGCGAACTCGACGCCGATATACCCCGAGCCGATGATGGCGACGCGTTTGGGCAGTTTTTCCAGATAGAACGCGTCATCCGAAACGATGCCGAGATCGCCACCCGGAATGTCCGGCCTGGTCGGGTGGCCGCCGGTTGCGATCACGATCCGCTCGGCGGTGATGCGCTCATCGCCGACCTGCAGGGTGTGCGGGTCGATGAAACGCGCCCGCGCCTCGAATATTCTGGCGCCGGCCTGGTCGAGCAGGCGCTTGTAGATGCCGTTGAGCCGGGCGATCTCCTTGTCCTTGGCGGCGATCAGCGTCGGCCAGTCATGTGCGCCTTTGGCGATGTTCCAGCCAAAGCCGGCGGCGTCCTCCGCCGCGGCGCCGTATTCCGCCGCCATGACCATGAATTTTTTCGGCACGCAGCCGATATTGACGCAGGTGCCGCCCCAGAAACGTTCCTCGGCGATGCCGACGCGCGCGCCGTGGCCCGCCGCGATGCGGCCGCAGCGCACGCCGGCCGAGCCGCCGCCGATCACAAACAGATCAAAATCCAATGTCTTGCTCCTAAACGGGCTGCCCCCATGATGGTCGCGGGCACGGATGCGTCAAGGCCGCGCGTGCAGCCGGGCGCCGAAGCCAGCGAAGGCGGCCGCGATTTTGCCGGTTTTCGCCCGGTCCGCCAGGAGTAGGGCGGGCGAGCGGCGGATCTCCTCGATGATCTGCGCAGTGGCGCTGAGGGCGGCGGCTTCCCCGGCCGGCAAAGCGAGCGCGCCGAAGGCCTGTTGCCACAGGCAGGTCGCGGTGTCGTGCTCGCGCACCGTCACCACCCGGTAGGCCGGCGCCTGCGAGAGTTTGAGCGTGATGGCGACCTCAAAACCGTGGAAGCCGTCGCTCAAACCGTCTTCGTGCCAGCGCGCGGCAATCTTATGCGCGACGACGACGCCGTTGATGAGAATGTCGACGCCGAGCCGCGCATCGCCACGCTCGGGACTCCAGCACCAGCCGTGGAGTATGCCATCGGCATCGAGCATGGCGTCGCCGAGGATGGTGATGGGGGTTTTCATTTTGTATACGCAATAGTAAGTAGGCGCTTCTTTTTTGAAAAAAAGAAGCAAAAAAACTTTTTGGCCCTGGGGTCGTGGGCTTTCGCGACGCCATCGGCCATGACCAATCATCAAAATTATTCTGGAGCTTATATCTCTTGCAGATACTGGTCCTAGACCGCCACGCGCCAACCCCCGACCGCGATGCCGGGTCCCTGCAAACATATCTCGCCCTGAAAACCGGCGAGGCGCTCGGCTATCGCATGCATTTTTCGGCTCCTGATGGTCTCGCCGCCGTCCTGGATCAGCATCGTCCCGATGTCGTGATGGCGTACCGTGCGGATGTCCTGGGCCCGGCTCTGCCGTTGCTCCCGCCCGCGGCGCTGTTGCTCTATCACGTCGCGGACCTGCACCATCTGCGGATGGCGCGCATGGCGGCGCTGACGGGGGATGATGATTTGCGCGCCGCCGCAGCATCGATGCGGGCGCGTGAATGGGCGCTGGTGAAGGCGGCGGATGTTACGATCACTCATTCGTGTTTCGAAGCGGATGTGATCGCGCAAGCGTGCCCAGGGGCGCGCGTGGCGCACTGGCCGTTGATGGTGGAGCCGGCCTGCGCACCGGCGCCGTATGCGGCGCGGCGGGATGTGTGTTTTCTCGGCGGCTACCGGCATGCGCCGAACATCGATGCGGTGGCGTATTTCGTGCGCGACATCTGGCCGCTGCTGCGCGAAGCGGTGCCGGAGATGCGATTCGTGATTGCGGGCGCCGACGCGCCGCCCGAGATCATCGCACGCGCCGGTCCAAACATCGTGGTGGCCGGACATGTCAAGGATTTAAGCCGGTTTTTGAATGACATGCGCGTGTTCGTCTGCCCGCTGCGCGCCGGGGCGGGGGTCAAGGGCAAGATCGCGACGGCGCTTGGCCATGGCATTCCGGTCGTTACAACATCGCAAGGTGGGGAGGGAGCGGAGCTGGCGGCGGGGCGCGATGTGCTCGTGGCCGATGCGCCGGGCGCGTTCGCGCGGGAGGTGTTGCGCGTCTATCGCGATGCCGCACTGTGGCGGGATCTCTCGCATGCCGGCCAGGCCGCCGCGCGGGAAAATTTTTCGCTGGCCAGAGGAGCGCGCGCGTTCGCCGCGGCGATTGCCGAGGCGCGCGCTCACAGGGCTGGCAGGCGCGTCGAAAACGCGGTAGAGCAGGCCAAGCGTTCATCGCATGAATACCATGGCTGATCGATCGAACCGATCGTCTGGCGGCGTCCTGCGCCGGGACGATGCCGAAGCGTATCACAAGCAAACATCATAGGTGTACACTGTGTTCGAGGGCGGGATCGAGGCCATTTCCGGGCGCGTGATGACCGGCTGGATCACGGCGCCGGAAGCGGCCGTGACAAACACGCTCGTGACGTTTTACGAGCGCGGCGAGCCGCTCGGCAGCGCGGTCGCGACCGGCGACGCGGCCAGCCTGGTTTTCGAATTTTTGCTGCCGCGCGCCTTGTTCGATGGGGAGCGGCACGAGCTCGCCGCCGGCATCGATGGCCAGCGAATAACCCTGCGCAACGCATCGCACAGGCTGGGGCTCTCGACCGCGCCGCCGGGCGTGCTCAAAGGCTGGCTCGAAACCGTGACGGATGCCGGCATGGTGCGCGGCTGGGCATTGTATCCTGAGCGGCCGGACGAGCGGGTCGAGATCGAGGTACTCGTCGACGGGCTTGCGGCGGGGTGCATCACCGCGTCGCTGCTGCGCGCGGATTTGCGCGAGGCCGGGTACGGCGATGGCCATCACGGCTTTGCCTTCGCGCTGCCATACCTGATGATGGTGCAGCCGCGCGCGATGAGCGTGACGGCGCGGGACCGCGCGACGGGCCAGGCCATCGGCGAGGCGCGGCCGTTCCGGCAGAAGGCGGTGACCGACGCGCTCACGAAAATCGGCGCGCTGGAAGGAGACGTCCGCCTGCTCAGCGACACCCTGCGCCAGCTGGAAACGGCCCGGGCGCGCGATGACGAGGCGATTGCCGAACTGTTCCGCACCATCGCCGAGTTTTTCACCGAACTCGGGACCGCGACGGTCCGCGGCGAGGTGCCGAAACTGCGCCAGATAGGCCGCGCGGTGAGTGCCGTGACGGATGGCTTCGCGCCGTTCGCGTTCGCCGCGGGTACGGCGCCGGCGCTCACCGTATGCGTGGATGCGGCGGGACCGGTGACAGCGCTGTACGACACGCTGGCGGCCCTGCAGGCGACCGGGGGGGACGGCATCGAGGTGTTGCTGATGGATGACGGCGCCTGCGAGGATACGCCGCTGCTGCCGCTGATCGCCCAGAACCTGCGCTATGCGCGCCATCCCGGCAGCCGCGCGGCGCTGCGCTACAACAATGCGCTCACGCAGGCGGCAGGCGAGATCGTCGTGTTCCTGACCGCCCCCGCCTGCCTGCAGCCCGGCTGGCGCGCGGCGCTCGCGGCGTTCACCGCGCGGCCGAAGCTGAGCGTGATGGCGGGGCGCGTGACCGGGCCCGACGGGCTGCTGCTCAGCGCCGGCGCCGAACTCGGCTTTGGCGTTACCGCCCTGCGCGGCGAGGGTGCAGATCCGCACGCGCCGGACTTTGCGCAAAGCGGGCCGGTGGATGCGGCGGCGACGGACATGTTCGCCGTGCGGCGCGCGTCGTGGCTGCGGTTGGGCGGCCTGGACGAGGGTTTCGCCGAACTGGCGCCGGCACTGGCATTGCTTTGCGCGAACGCGCGTGCGGCGGGCGACAAGGTGACGTACGAGCCGGGGCTTGCCGTCAGCACGATCCGCCGCGAGCGGACAACGGATATGGAGGCGATGCGGGCGGATACGCGGCGGCTGCGCGCGGCGATGGGAGACGAGGAGGAAGTGCTACTTTCTGTGAACAAAAAGTAGCAAAAAAACTTTATAACCTTTGGCCGTGGGCGTTTAAGCCGTCCGCCGCACAGTTCCCAGGCCAGAAGTTTTTTGCTTCTTTTTTTCCAATAATAAGCGCTTGCCTTCCCTTATTCCGGTACGAAAACCACTATAAAACAATTATCCTGCTTGTTCTTCTGGTGTAGCGGGCTGACGATGCACCCATCCCGACCGCTTTGCCCGAGTTCGCGCTGCCATTGCGGGATCAGGCCGAGGGCGACGTCTTCAATGATGTAAATGCCGCCTGGGCGCAATTTGCGCGACAGCGTGTTCAGGCAGGCGAGGTTGGCGCTGAATTCGTGCAGCCCGTCATCGATGATGAGGCTGAGCGGCTCATCATCGAAGCGGCCGGCGAGGGCGGTGATCGCGGCCTGCTGCGTCTGGTCGACGAACAGCGTCTCGATGCCCGGTTCGGTGAACAGCACGCGCCGGTCGAGATCGGCGCCAAAGACGCGGTCGGTCCGGAAATAGTCGCGCCAGGCGCGCAGCGAGGCGCCGGGGACGCCGTGTTCGCCCATGGAAGAGGGCGTGTCGCTGAAATTCGTGCCGATGCCGATTTCCAGCAGGCGCGGCCGGGTGCCGATCAGGCCCTGCAGCAGCCAGTGGTAAATAAAGGTGTAGTTATGCCAGCCTAACGCTTTGTCACTGCCGGCCAGGCTCATGGCGCGGCAGAGCAGCGAGTGGTTCTGTTCGAAATACGGGCGCAGGCCCAGCAGCAGTTTGATCCGCGCGGCGGCCTTGGCGGCCTTGCCGAACAGGAACAGCTCGGGGGCGCTGTGCGCCGCGAGGCGTGCCGGGGTCAGCACGGTCGCGTCACTGTCGTCGATCGCGACATTGCCGAATTTCGCCGCACCCGGATACCAGGAGCGCTGCGAGCCCCATTGCAGCAACGTGCCCTGATAGGGGAGGATCAGCAGCCGCGCGTCGAAGGGCGCGAAATTCAGCACGCAGCTGGTGAAACCGGGGCCGGCCAGCAGCTCGACCTCCTGCACGGGGTTGAGCTGCTTCGCGTCAGGATGCAGCAGGGCGGCGAGGCTTTCCGGGCGGGCGAGCACGGCCGACCAGAGGGCGAGCATCGGGGCCTGCGCGGGAGCTGCCAGAAAGCTCAATTGTAAGAACATCTGCGGGTCGATCAGCAGGCACATGTCCGATTGCGCGACCGCGGCAAACAGGCCGGGCCGCATGACCACGCCCATATCCGCGTAGATGCCGCCAAGATTTTGCAGCACGATGATCTTCATGATGTCGGCCGCGAGCACGAACTTGCGCGCGGCGACGAGGGCGGCACAGGTCTGCCGGATGGCGGCCGGCATTGCGAGCTCATCGAGCAGCCCGGCTTCGACGGGTACGCCCTCGCTCGTGAAGTGATCGCTGAGCCGGCTCTGCAGGCCAGGCGCGTTGGTCCAGATGCGGTGGATGAACGCGGGGCCGAGCGCGCGTGTCAGTGCCGCGATGTTCGCGAGGTATGTCGCCGGCGGCAGATGCGGCGCGTCCGGGTCCGTGATCCAGATGCGGTGGACGCGTTGGGGAATCATCGCGGCCGGGGGCGGATGTTCCGCGAAGGCGGCGACGTGCCGGGTGACGAAGGCGCGGATGCCGGCCTCGCTCTGCCCAGCATGCGCGAAACTCCGGGCAAAGCGCGCCGGCAGATGGCTGCCGGCGAGCTGTTGCAGACATTCCTCCGCGATCACGCTGAGCGCGTCCCGGTTGGCGGGCGGCACGCGGGCCGGCAAGGCGTCGATCACGTCGCTGTCCAGCAGGATCATGGCTCTTCCTCTCCTCGTGTCAGGCGTCGCGGTTCACGCGGCCGGCGGCACCGCGTCGCCGAACAAATCCTGGGTGTAGTTGCGCGGGAATTTCAGAAAATCCTGCAGGGCGGCGCGCTGCCAGCCGGCATTCCAGGTCGCCGCACCAGTGGGGTCGATCGTGAACCACCAATCGGCGGCGGCCTCGGCCTCCGGCTCGTTGCGCGAGAGCTTCACGATCTCGCTGACATAATGCTGGACGTTGCCGGCGGGGAAGGACGCGGCGGGGCGCGCGAGGATGTCCGCGATGTCCTCACCCGGCCGCACGGCGCCATAGGAGACGAGCTTGCGCATATTGGCCTCGATCCGCTCGGCGCGCGAAAGCCGGTCGCGGTGCAGGATGAACAGGTCGGTCGGCAGCGCCTCGTCGTACAGAGCATGGTTTATCTGCGTGTTGTGGTTGATCACGCCGGACACATCGCAGGCTGACGCCAGCACGGGCTTGCCCCATTTCAACCCGTTGGGCAGCGGTCCGTTCGGGCGCCAGAGCATGAAGCGGTCGCTATGGCCGGTGAGGTTCTGCAGCCAGGTGCCGGGAAACACCTGGCAGCCGGGGTGCTCGTTCAGAAAGGAGATGATCTCCGGCCCGTTGTGGAAATGATCGGCACCGTCATAGAGCGTGAGACACTCGTCGGTGTCGAGAAACACGAAATACCGGCAGCTCGCCCGCAGTGCTGCGTACAGTTCTGGAAAACTCGCGGTGTTGTGGACCGCGTTATGGAAGCCCTGGAACTGGAAGATGGTGCACTCGCCCGTGGTCTGCGCGTAGATGCCGAGCACGGCCGGCTTGGTCGACATGTTATCGAGGATGATCAGATTTTCGGGGCCGACGATGTTGCCGTGATGGCGAAGCCAGAGTTTCAGCCGCTCGGGTTCGTCCTTGGTCTTCAGCAGTATTTTGAGTGGCGCGAACTGGGATGTGATGGCGGCGGTGATGGCCGCCTTGTCGCGGTCCCACAGGGCTAGTTGAGGCTGGGTCATCTCGGCTTACAACTTTGGGAAAACAAGCGGTCGCTTTTTGGAAAAAGCGCCGCCAAAGCTTTCGCGCCCACTGGTTTGACGGCCTTGGGCGCCATGGCTTCTATCTAGCCCGCGCGCCGGATCAGCGCGCGTTTCCACTGGTCCGCGACCGGGATGTAGGCGGCACTCGGGCTGCGCCCTTCGGAGCCGCCGACGATGTTGTAGTGCTCGCGCGCCGAGCCGATCGAGCCGAGCTTCACGGCCTGGGCGACATCGGGGTAGGCGTCCAGATACCAGGCCTCGTCGACCGTCGGCGTGCCGCCGGTGCGGCCCTCGAAATAGCCGAAACCGATATAGTGCTCGCGCACATCGGGCATCTCGCCGCGCCGGTGCGCCTCCGCGACATCCGGGTTGTCGCGCAGATACGCCGCCTCGTTGAACTCGCTGTGTTCGAGCACGATGCGCAGGAGAAACTTGAACACCTCCTTCGGCAGCGGGATTTTGCTCGAACGCTCATAGGTGGGGCGATCAACACCCAAGGCGCGCAGCAGCGATTCGAATGACGGCACATACATGCTGTCCATGCTTGGCTCCTTGAAACCCACGCGGGACGCGGTGTGAACACTGACGCTGGACGGTTTATCGGTGTCGACGGGTAAGTATTGCATCGCAGCATACTGCACCGCTTAAACGTTACGTACAAGTAATAAAATCACGACCTTGCGCGGCGCGGCCGCCGTTTGGCGGGGGTGAGCGGCATCGCGGCGCCGAGTTGGGCGGCTATTTCAGCCGCATACGCGCTTTGCCGCGCGAGCAGATCATCCGGCAGCGCGAACAATGCGGCGGCGTGCGCGTGGCAGCGCCGGATTTCCTCGACATGCCGGCCGGCATCGAGCGCGTGCGTGACACCTTGCGCGTGCCGGCGATGCTGGTTCAGGGGCGCTGCCTCGTAGCCGATGCGGGCCTTGGGATCGGCAAGCGTGGTAAGGTAGAGCCACCAGTCCCCAGCCATTTTAAACTCGCCGAGCGTCTCCTTGCAGGCATCCAGCGCTCCCAGCAGCGCCGCCCGGCGCCACACCACTGCACTCGCGTTCAGGATGAGGTTTTTGACCGACATGAAGCGCGCCGCGAAAGCGGGGGCGGCGAAGACCTCGCTCGCCTGCAGCGCGCCGGGCTCGATGCTGCCGTAATAGTCCTTGTAGCTCGCCCATTGCGCCTCGCCGTCGCCCAGGATCGTGCAACTATCGCTGAAGGCGAAGGCCATGTCAGGATCATTCGCGAGCAGGGGGGCGAGTGTCGCGAGGAAGGCCGGCGCGGCGAGGTCATCGGCTTCCGCGATCCACACGAAATCGCCTTGCGCAAGTTCGGCGGCGCGCCGCCATTGCGCGAACACCGAGCCTGAATTGCGCGCATTCGCGATCAGCGTGATGCGCCGCCCCGCGGCGGCGGCGGCGGCCTCGATCACCGCGACGCTGTCATCGCGCGAGGCGTCGTCCAGCACCAGCACCTCGCGAACCGGATGGGTCTGGGCAAAAATGCTGGTGAGGCGACCGGGCATGAAGCGGGCGTAGTTGTAGTTGGGCACCGCGACGGAGATTTTCGCGGCGTGCGGGGCGCTGAGGTCGAGCAGGCGCGCGGCGTAATCGGCGAACGCGAAATTGTCCGCGATCTTGCCGTGGCGGCGCGCGCGGTCGGCGGGCGAGATGCCGGCGTCCAGCATCGCGCGCAGGGCGGCCGCCATCGCGGGGGCGTCGCCATAGGGCACGACGGCACCTTCGCCGAGGCCCTCCAGCAGGTCCGGTATGCCGCCGCTGCGCGCGAAGGCGGCCACGGGCAGGCCGGCGCTGAGCGCCTCGATGACCACGCTCGGCAGCGGGTCCTCGCGCGAGGTCAGCGCGAAGGCGTCGGCGGCGGCGTACAAGGCGGACAGATCCTCGCGGTAGCCGGCCATGATCAGCAGTCCGGATGCCTGGGCCTCCGCGATATCCTGCGCCAGCGCGCAGGCAAGGCCAGGGTCGATCCCGCCGGCCCATACGAGGCAGGTCCGCGGCCCGTCCTGCGTTGCGGCCAGCAGCCGGCCTAGGAGCAAAAAAAGGTCGAACCCCTTGCGCAGATCGGCGTAGCCGGCGCCGAGGATCATGCGCTCGCTTGCGCCAAGGCCGAGTTCGGCGCGCACGCGCGCGGCCGCCGGCTCATCGTACCGGACCTCGCTGTAGGAGCCCTGCGGGCTTATCAGGCAGCGCTCGTCCTGCGGCAGCCCCAGCGCGTACAGCACCGCATCGCGCACGAAGGCCGCCGGAAACACCACGCTGTCTGCCGCCGCGATGCCGTCCGCGGCGGCATCCGTCAGCTGTTTTTCGCGCAAGATCCGCGGCAGCTCATGCACCAGCAGGACCGTGCGCAGGCCGCAGGTTTTGGCCGCCGCCACGGCGCGCGCCGCGGCACATGTGTTGACGATCGCAGCGCCATAGCCCGCGGCGGCAAGCGCCTGGAGCTTCGCCGCGAGCCCGGCCTCGGTCACCACCGTTGTCGGTCCCGCCGCCTTGTAAGTCTCGAGCAGCGCGCCGTCCGCCAGCAGCACGAAGGCGAACTCCACGCCGAAATCGCGGGCGCAGCTGCGGCCGATGTTGAGCAGCAGGTGCTGCGCGCCGGCGGGGAAAGCGTCATGCCCGACCAGCACCAGCCGCGGCAGGGCCTGCGTGCGCGCCCGGCCGCTGACCGCACGCGCCGTCGCGTTCAGATACGCCGCGCCGAAATGCAGGTCGGGCTCCAGATACGCGCCCTCGCACCATTCGTTCCAGGCATTCACGCACACGATCGGCGCGCCGAAAAACGTGGTGGTGACCGCGCGCGCAACCAGCTGCGCCAGCCACGCCTCGTACTTGGCCGGCGTGGAGCCCGTGATCACCATGCCCTTGCCCTGGCGCCGCGCATCGTTATCCCAGCTCGGCAGCGCGGTCTTGATCAGGGGGAAGTCCGACGCCGGCTCGTCGAGCGAGAGTGCGACCACGTCGTCATAGCGGTGGATCGCGCCGGCGAAATCCTCGTCGATATAGGTGAAGTCCATGTTCACCGGGGCGAGATGCGTGGTGAGCTTGTGCGGCGGAAACTCGATCGCGCCGTCGAACCCAAAGCGGCGCGGATCCTCGGCGGTGAAGGCCTGCGCCATCACAAAAATCGGGTCTTCGGAGAATTCGGTCTGGAAAATGCCGCGCCAGCGGGCGATCGCGGCCGCCGTGTCGGGGATGATGCCGGCCCGATAGATCATCAGCACCGGGCGGCCCTGCAGACGGATATAGCGCGGATCGCGAAAATGCCGGGCAAAGGAGGCCGCCATCGCCAGATCGTCAGCCGGCAGATAGTCCTGCGTGATCAGCACCTCCGCATCCGCGCCGTCCCACCGCCTGGTCCAGTTCTCGTTCGCCCACATCAGGGCAAAGGGGATGTCGAGCGAGGGATCCGCGAGCAGCGCGTCGATCGGGCCGGCCATCAGCCGCTTGCCGTTGAACCAGTAGTAGTAGAACACGAAGCCGCCGACGCCGCCTTGCCTCGCCATGGCGATCTGCCTGGCCATGGTCGCATTGTCGAGCGTGTAGAAACCAAGGTCGCGCGGCACGCGGGGCTGGTAGTGGCCGGCGAAGCGCGGCGCGCCGCGCGCGATGTTGGTCCATTCGGTGAACCCCTTGCCCCACCAGGCGTCGTTCTCGGGAAATGCGTGGAATTGCGGCAGGTAGTAGGCGAGCAGCATCGCCTGCGGTTGCACCGGTGCCGGGCTTGCGGGGAGCTCCTCGAAATGCGGCCCCGGCCGGCAGAACCGTTTCAGCTCCCGGGCGAGCGTCACCTCGTCATCCGCCGGCTTGCCATACACGCCAGGCTCATGCCGGTGCGCCCAGTAATGCACCAGCGGATTGACCGACACATCGCCCTGCAGATAGCGCTGCACGTAGAATTTGACGTCGAACGCCGCCGAAGGGTTGCGCATCTCCTTGAAGCCGTAATGGAAAAAATGGTCGAACATGTCGACCTTGGCTGCAAAAACATCCGGATAGCGCGCGGCATAATAGTCTGCGTCGAAATCCGCGTTCGGGCTGAGCGGCGTATCGAACCGGTTCGCGAGGTAATGCGCCAGGGCATTTTGCCCCGGCGCCAGGCGGTAGCGTGTTTTGTACCAGGCGACGTCGAAAAGCGGGCCCGGCTGATGGTCCCGCGCCTCGCCGATCTGCCAGAAATGCAGCAGCGGCTGCGCGCCTGCCTCGTCCTGCAGGTATTTGGTCGTGTACCAGGGGGTGTCGAAATACAGGTTCGGCCAGCGGCCCTCGCGATGGCCGAAATGGAAAAAATGCTCGAAGGGCGGGGTGTCGCCGTCCGCGATGTCCGGATAGCAGCGCAGATAGTACGCCTCATCGAACAGCCCGGAGACCTTCAGGGCGGCGATGTCTTCGGGCGCGATCGCCGGCAACGGAGCCGGCGGCGCGGCGATGGTGACCGGCATCATTTCGGGCAATGCGAGCGGACTGCCGGTGATCTCGGAGCCATCGGGAAACACATGAAACCTCAAGGATGCGGCGGTCGGCAGCCCCTCGATCCGGTAGACCGGCAGCACGAAACCGCAAAGCTGCTCGCACCCGTGCGCGGCCGCGACATCAGGGCGCGCCACCGTCGGGAACAACGTCGCGATCGTCTGCCCGCTCTGCCGCACGATCACGTAATCCGCCGGCCGCGTCGTGCCGGAGGGCCGGTCGGTGACCACCGCCCAGCAATGCACGTCGCCCGCCGTCCACGGATCGAGGCAGCTGATCGGCCGTTCCGGCGGCGCTGCGAAAATCCACTCCTCCTGCTCCCAGCCATCGATGTCCTGAAACCCGAGCGGCCGCCCCGGGCTTGCATGCAGCTGCACGATATGCGGCGCGCCATCGAAAAAAATCGGCGGTATGCTGAGCGAAAACCCGACATCGCCGCGGCCGAGACCGGCCGCGCGCACATCCGGCCGCGGTGCGACGCACGGCACCGCCGCGATCTTCGCGCCATCGATGACCAGGGCAAGCTCGGTCGGCGCCGGATCATCGGGGTCGAGCGCCCAGCCGGCGATCAGCCCCTCTGCTGCGAATTCAACAAAACCGACGATGCGCTCGTTGATAAATTTGCCCATGGGGGTTCCGTTTGCGGTATGCGGCGTGGCAAAGCGCGCACGCGCGGCCACCCTTTAAACACCTGTTCACGAAACGTACAAGAACGAAACGATATCGCAACTAAATGTTTTCAAGGCCTCATAAGTGAGGCGGCGCCACGCGATCCTTGTGGAACACTTCGGAAACTTCGATGAGCCGGACGGATAATTTTGTAACCACCGTGCGGATCATCACGCTGCCATCGTCGAGCTGGTAAAACCACTGCGACATCGTAACGTTTGTGAGTGGATCGCCAGGCCTCGTCTCCAGCACCCATTGCCAATGAAACGCCCGGCCGGACGCCGTGCCGATCGTCGTGCCCGCCATGTCGTTGGCGCGCGCCTCGTACCGTCCGCCGCCGAGCGCCCGCAGACTCCAAATGCGCGTCTGTGGCGCCGCCGCGCCGACCCGCAGCACCTGCACCATGCGGATCGCACCCGGACCCGTTTGCGTGCCCGTGCAGTCGGTGGTGACGATACCGGTCGGTGCACCGCCGCGATCTTCCTCGACACCCCATGAGGTGACATGGCCGGTGAAGAAGGCGACGGGGTCGATGGAGCCGGTGAAGGCGGGAGGCGAAGAGCAGGCGGACAAGGCAAGGAAGGCAAGCGCTTCTTTTTTGAAAAAAAGCAGCAAAAAATTTCTGAGGCGTTGGGACATGGGCGCTGGTGATCGACAGCTCATGACCCGGCGTTGCACGGTTGTGCTGACGCTCATAGCGTCATCCACCCAGGTATCCGCGGCGTGACAAGCGCATTGCCGGCGATCAGCGGCCGCTGCAGCGCGTCCAGCCGCAGCGTCGCCAACGCAAGATTGCCGGCCGCGCTGCGCAGCGTGCCGACCTCCGCACCCTCGGCCAGCACCGGCGTACCGGGCGGCGGCGCGGCGTCGCTCAGCGTCACCGGCACCAGGCGGCGCTTGATCAGCCCGCGGTACTTCGTGCGCGCCGTCAGCTCCTGGCCCATGTAGCAGCCTTTTTGCCAATCGACGCCGCCGAGCTCATCAAAGCCCGCTTCCAGCAGGAGGGTCTTGTCGGGCTCGAGGTCTGGCGGGCCGTCCGGCAGGCCAAGGCCGAGGCGGTGCGCGTCATAGTCCTGCGCGGTGGCGTTCACCTCGAGCGGCGTGGCGCTGAGGCAGCGCGTGCCGGCTTCCGGCAGCCGGGGATCGGGCGCCGTCACCGGCACCTCCGGCGGCATGCCGGCCCAGGCGGCGTGGACCAGGTAGCGGTCCGACACGTCCGCGAGGCCGATTTCGGCGCGCAGCTTGTAGCGGGTGAGCTTGGCGAGCAGCGGGGCGATGGCGTCGCGCGGCGCGTCCAGCAGGATTGTGTCGTCATCGGCGAATACAAAGAAATCCGTGACGTAGCGCCCCTGCGCGGTGAGCAGCGCGGCCCAGACGGCGCGGCCGGGGGTGGCGCGCGCGACGTCGTTGGAGACGAGGCCGTTCAGGAAGGCGACGCGAGCGGGGCCGCTGACGGCAAGGACGCCGCGGGCTGGTAGATGCGCGAGGTTGGTCATGACGCGCACATGGGCGCAAAGCGCATAAGCAGCAACAGTGGCGTGAGCAAGCGTCTAGTTTTTGTGAACAAAAAGCCCTCGCGCGGGCGGCGTCAAAGCCCATGGCCCGGCGGGCCAAAGTTTTTTGGTTCTTTTGTTCAAAAAAGAACCGCTTCCTTCCCGGCCTCCCTGAAAACGCGCTAGACCCCGCCTCGCATGCGAATCCTTTTCATCACCTCATCGCGCATCGGCGATGCCGTCATCGGCTCGGGCATATTGGAGCAGTTGCGCCTGCAGGCTGCCGCCCCGCGCATCACCATCGCCTGCGGCGCCGCCGCGGCCCCCGTTTTTGCCCGGCTGCCGGGGCTTGAGCGGCTGATCGTGTTCGAGAAGGAGTCATTCGACGCGCATTGGCTGAAGCTGTGGACCAAGCTCGCGACCCAGGTGTGGGATTTGGTCGTGGATCTGCGCGGCTCCGGGCTGTCGCTTTTTCTGGCGACGAAATCCCGCCGGATTTTGCGCGGCGGGCGGCGGCCGGGGCGGCGCTATGAACAACTCGCCGCCGGCATGGCGTTCTCGCCCGCCCCATTGCCGGTGGCGTGGACCTCGCCCGAGGACGAGGCGAAGGCGGCGGCGCTGATGGGCGAGGGGCCGGTGATCGCACTCGGCCCGACCGCGAACTGGGACGGGAAGATCTGGCCGGCGGCGCGCTTTGCCGCAGTGTATCGTGAGCTCGCCGCCGGTATGCCCGGCGCGCGGGCGGCGATTTTCGGCGGGCCGGGCGCGGCCGAGCTGGGCCGCGCCGCGCCTTTGCTCGAAGAGCTGCCGGACGCGCTGAATTTCTGCGGCAACCTGACCCTGCCCGAGGTCGCCGCCTGCCTGCGCCGGGCGGCGATTTTTATCGGCAATGATTCCGGGCTGATGCACATCGCGGCGGCCGCCGGCGCGCCGACGCTCGGGTTGTTCGGCCGCTCGCTCGCCTCGGAATACGCGCCGGCGGGGCGCCGCACCGCGGTTGCCATCGCGCCGGGTCCCGCGGGCGAGGCGCCGATGGAGGCGCTGACCGTGGAGACGGTCGTTGCCGCCGCCAGAGATCTGCTTTGCGGATAGCGCAGATCATGGCCGGTGCCGCCAATGGCGGCGCCGAGCTGTTCTATGAGCGCATGACGGTGGCGCTGGCGCGCGACGGCCATGACGTGCTGGCCGCCATCCGTCCGGCGGCGGCGCGCATCGAGCGGCTGCGCGCCGCCGGGCTGCCGCCGGCAACCTTCCGCTTCGGCGGCCCGCTCGACGTTTTCACCCGCCCCCGCCTGCGGACGGCGCTGAAAACCTTCCGGCCGGACGTCGCGATCGCCTGGATGAGCCGCGCCGCCACCCATCTGCCGCGAGGCGAGTGGACGAATATCGGCCGGCTCGGCGGCTATTATGACCTCAAATACTTCCACAATTGCGATTTTCTGGTCGGCAACACGCATGGCATCGTGCGCTACATCGGGAAAACCGGCTTTCCGCCGGCGCGTACCGCCCATCTGCCGAATTTCGTCGATGATTTTGGCAGCGTGGAGGCCGCCGACCGTGCGGCGCTGGGCGTGCCCGAGGACGCGCCGCTGCTGCTCGGCCTCGGGCGCCTGCATGCGGTGAAAGGCTTCGACACGCTGATCCGCGCCGCCGCGTCGCTCCCGGACGTGTACTGCGTCATCGCGGGCGAGGGCCCCGAGCGCGCCGCCCTCGAACGGCTGATCGGCGACCTGCACGTCGCCGACCGTGTCAAACTGCTCGGCTGGCGCCATGATACCGGGGCGTTGTTGAAGGCGGCCGACGTGTTCGTCGCCTCCTCCCGGCACGAGCCGCTCGGCAACATGGTCCTGGAGGCATTTTCCGCGCAGACGCCGGTGCTCGCCGCCCGGTCCGAGGGGCCGAGCGAGATCATCCGCGACGGCGAGGACGGCGTGCTGGTGCCGGTCGACGACGCGCCGGCCATGGCGGATGCGGCGCGCGCGATGCTGGCCCGCGTGCCGCTCCGCGTGAAACTGGCGCTCAATGCGCGCAGGCGGTTTGCCGAGGAATTCGCCGAACCCGTCGTGCTCGCCGCCTGGCGCGATTTTCTCGCACGGGCGCGCCGCTGATGTGCGGCATCGCCGGCATTCTGCTCCGCCCCGGTGCCGCCATCGACCCTGCGATGCTGACGGCGTTCGCCCAGGCGCTGGCGCATCGCGGGCCGGACGGCGCGGGCGAGTTCGTGACGCGCGATGCCGCCCTCGTGCATACCCGGCTCTCGATCATCGACCTTGCGACCGGCGACCAGCCGCTGTTCGACGGCGCCCTCAGCCTGGTTGCGAATGGCGAAATCTATAACTACCGCGAGCTCAAGGCGGCACTCCCCGTCGGCTACGCCACCGCCAGCGACTGCGAGCCGCCATTGAAGCTGTTTTCGCGCAAGACGGCGGATTATGCGGCCTCGCTGCGCGGGATGTACGCAATCGCGATCCACGACCGCGCCTTTCACACGCTGACCCTCTCGCGCGACTTGTTCGGCATCAAGCCGCTCTATGTGGCCGAGCTCGAGAGCGGGCTCGCCTTCGCCTCCGAGCCGGCGGCACTGCTGGCGGCCGGGGTGGCACGCGCCGTCGACCCCCGAAAACTCGGCGAACTGCTCAATCTGCAGTTCTGCACCGGCACGCAGAGCATCTTCCCCGGCATCCAGCGCCTGGGGCCCGGGGAGACGCTGACCTTGCGGCAGGGGCGGATCGCGGCGCGCACGCGGCTCGCCTTCCCGCCGCCGCCGCCGCCGCCGCTCAACGAGGCCGAGGCGCTGGCGCGGCTCGATGCGGTGCTGGAAGAGAGCGTGGACCTGCACCAGCGCGCGGACGTGCCATACGGCATGTTCCTGTCGGGCGGCATCGACAGTGCGGTGATCCTCGCGATGATGGCCCGGCTGAACAGCGAGCCCGTGCGCGCCTACACCGCCTCGTTCGACGAGGCGGGCGTCGCCGATGAGAGTGCGGCGGCCGCCCGCATGGCGAGCGCGGTCGGCGCGGCGCATGAGCGCCTGCTGATCACGCAGGACATGGTCTGGGCGCATCTGCCCGAGATCGCCGGCGCCATGGACGATCCGGTCGCGGATTACGCGATCATCCCGAGCTGGTTTCTGGCGCGCCACGCCAGGCGCGATGTGAAAGTGATCCTTTCGGGCGAGGGCGGCGACGAATTTTTCGCGGGCTACGGCCGCTACCGCGCCGCCGCCCGGCTGCTGTTCGCCAAAAAGCCCCGCGGTCGCGGCGTGTTCGACGGGCTGGACGTGCTGCGCGCGCCCCCGGCCGGCTGGCGCGACGGCATCACCGCCGCCGAAGCCGCCCCTGCGCTGCGCCGGCCCTCGGCCCTGAAGGCCGCACAGCTCGCCGACATCGCCGAATGGCTGCCGCACGACCTGCTGCTGAAACTCGACCGCTGCCTGATGGCGCATGGCGTCGAAGGCCGTACGCCGTTCATCGACAAGGCCGTCGCCGGGTTCGCCTTCTCGCTGCCTGACCGGCTGCTGGTGCGCAACGGCCAGGGCAAGTTTCTGCTCCGCCTGTGGCTCGAGAAGAATTTCCCCGCCGCCCAGCCGTTCGCGCCCAAGCAGGGCTTCGACGTGCCGGTCGGCGCCTGGATCGCCGCGCGGTCGAAGGAGCTGGCCGGGCTGCTGGTCCGCCAGCCGATCATCGCCGAGCTCGCGGAGCCTGCGAAGGTGCACGCGCTGCTGGCGCAGGCGGCGCAGAAGCGCGCGGGGTTCGCCGCCTGGGTGCTGCTCTTTACCGCGCTCTGGCATCGCAGGCATGTTCTGAACCTCGCCCCCGCCGGCGATGTTTTCGAGACCTTGAGGAGCACATGATGTTTGACCTGCTCGTCCGCCACGGCACGCTCGTCCTTCCCTGGGGCGAGGTTGAGGCCGATATCGGCGTCACCGACGGCCGGATCGCTGCGATCGGCACCGGCCTTGGCGATGGCGCCGAGGTGTTCGACGCCAAAAACCTGCACGTGCTGCCGGGCGTCATCGACCCGCACGTGCATTTCCGCGATGGCGGCGCCGGCGGCATCCCCGGTGTCGAGGACATGGTCTCCGGCACGCGCGGCGCCGTGCTGGGCGGCGTGACCGCGGTGTTCGACATGCCGAACACCACCCCCGCCGGCATCTCCGCACCCGCGATGACGGCCAAACACGCGTATATCGAAGGCCACGCGCATTGCGATGTCGGCCTCTATGTCGGCGCCACCAAGGACAACGCGGACGAGCTCGGCGCGCTCGAAACGCTGCCCGGCATCTGCGCGATCAAGGTGTTCGCGGGCTCCTCGACCGGGACCCTGCTGGTCGAGGACGATGCCTCGATCGAGCGCGTGATGCGCAGCGGCCGGCGGCGGATCGCCTTCCATTCCGAGGACGAATACCGGCTGCAGGCGCGCAGATCCCTGTTCAAATCGGGCGACCCGTATGCCAGCCACGCGCTCTGGCGCGACGTGGAATGCGCCCTCCTCGGCACCCGGCGCATCCTGGCCCTCGCGCGCAAAACCGGGCGTCCCGCGCATATCCTGCACGTCTCGACGGCCGAGGAACTGGCATATCTCAAAGCCCATAAAGACATCGCGAGCGCCGAGATCCTGCTCAACCACCTCGTGCAATCGGCGCCGGACGTGTACGAGCGCCTCGGGCCCTACGCGGTGATGAACCCGCCGCTGCGCGATGCTCGCCACGTGGACGCAGCCTGGGCGGCGGTCGCCGATGGCACGATCGACACCATCGGCTCCGACCACGCGCCGCACGCGCGCGCCGCCAAGGAAAAACCCTGGCCCGAATGCGCCGCCGGCCTCACCGGCGTGCAGACCCTGCTGCCGATGATGCTCGACCAGGTGAACGCCGGACGGTTGAGCCTCGCCCGGCTCGCCGACCTGATGTCCGCCGGCCCCGCCCGTATCTACGGCGCCGTCAACAAAGGCCGCCTCTGCGCCGGGTACGACGCCGACCTCACCATCATCGACCGGCGCGCGACCCGCCGGATCGCGAACGCCGACATGGCGAGCCCCTGCGGCTGGACGCCGTTCGACGGCATCACCTGCACCGGCTGGCCAATGGCAACCGTGGTGCGGGGGAATGTCGTGATGCGGGAGGGGGAGGTGGTCGCGCCGCTGTCGGGTCGGGCGATGAAGTTTAAGTAAGGACGACTGTTTGCGAACAAAAGTAGCAAACAACTTTGGAGGTTTTGGCGACAGGATCTGGTGGCTTCGCGTTTTTCACTGTTTGGGAAACTCCAGCGTCTTCGTGTCATACCCTAGTCTCTGCAGCTCGGCCGTCAGGTCCGCCACTTCCCGCGCCGGCGGGAATTGCCGCCG
>Ga0116231_10002948_pt1 | contig 35539 bp, 17 predicted proteins | sample S1TSphgellanicum_2_FD_89695 | JGI IMG/M metagenome (GOLD analysis project Ga0116231, IMG submission 89695) | Host-associated microbial communities from peat moss isolated from Minnesota, USA - S1T2_Fd - Sphagnum magellanicum MG | ecosystem: Host-associated > Plants > Peat moss > Unclassified...
ATATTTTTTTTTTTTTTTTTTTTTTTTAATTTTTATTTGATTTATCCAGGTATTACTTTTTTTTTTTTTTTTTTTTTTTTTTTTTTTTTGGCTTGAAATTTTTACTTCATATTTCAATCAATCATATAAGACATTATTGGAGGACATTTGATAGTATTTTTCATCATGGTTTTAACATTTTTTCATCCATTAATGCTTTTTCTATCCATGTTGCATTTGTCTACATATTTTCTACCAAGCTTTTGAAGATGGAGTTTGTGTCCAAGAGCTAGAGCAATTTCAATACCCATGATGCACTTTTTATTTTTCCTTGCATTGGTCCCACCCAATGTGGGTTTTTTTTCTTGTTTGTCTTTGCATTTTGCTTATTTTCATTAGCCACCTTGCAAGAGGTTGAGGTGGTTTTGGGTTGGATTAGAATAAAATTTAGACGCAAACGAGTGGAATGGGTTCTATTGATCTGAGCTTTGATATTGTCTTCACATTGAATATTCTTTTGTCGAGTTCATACATTTTTGTGCTTCACAAGACCATTTCCATCCCTCCTCCAATGTCACAATCTGCATGGCAAGTAACCATGGTTTTTTTATAAAAAATCTTGGGCTAATTGTCATCTATTAACCCCCTTTGCTATGTAATCCCATCCAAGACATACATGTAAATTGCCATAAAAATAGCATATTCCAAAAAACCAAACACTCTTATGAACAAATTCATGAACCAACAAATTACAACAAGCCTCAAGAAGGCTTAATATCTCTTGTTACCACAGTTGATGAAGAGTACCCTAGTTGAATTGCAGGTTTGACAAATACTACATCATTTTTTGCAAAATAAAATAAATTAAAAAAAAAAACCTCCAAGAAAATTTGTTTGTAAAGGAAAATTGAAGCATCTTTTGCAATAGTAGGGAATATTCCTTTTTCATAATGGAATTTTCAAAAAAATAAAATAATTGTTCAGCGGAGACTTGGCGAACATGCCATTCAACTATGGTATGCTTTGAGATTATGACAGAGTAAATTCAATGAAGGTAAAATTTTGGCTTTTGTTTCTTCATACACCATATGGTACACATGATGGATGGATGGATGGATGAATGGATGGGGCCAACAATGATAGATCATAGAGCCCATGAGAGTTGTTACCTACACAGCTTTGTCTCTCTCTCTCTATATGTAAATTCTAGAGTCTAGAGTCTTACCTACCCAATCAGGGTCTAACTCCCAACTCATCATTTTTATACCCAAGGCTTTGAGATACCAGCTTCTACCACCTTCAAGAACAAATAGGTGGACCCTTTGCACAGACTCATCAGTTATGAAGCAATGGGCACAATGAACCAGCACCCACCAGTGCACCATCCACTTGGATGCCCATTATTACTCAGTTGTGGATGAACCTCAACTGAGTTCATATTTGGTTTCACCTTGGTAACCAATTCCATAGGAAATACGTCGCATACATCCGTAGGTAAGTAGGTAAGAAAATAGTAACTATTAGGTATTAAGTAGATGGTTTATACATATGGAAGGGTTGTTTTTATTACCTACCTACGAATAACCTCCTTGTGGGTTGTTAGTAGGTAGGTAGAAAGCCAAAAAAAGAAAAAAAAGAAAAAAAAGAAAAGCAACTGAGCTAACCATGATGGTTAGCTAGGTGAATGAAACCCAACAGAAAATTGTTTCCTAACCACTTTACCATTCATCCTTCATGATGCACTGGTGGACCCATAGCATCCATCATCATGTCCCACCTCAAATGCATAAAGTAGGTAACATGTTTTAGTTGTAGAGCATGATGAACAACCCTTTTTATTTTTTTTGTTTTTTTTTTTGGTTTTTTTTGGGGTACTATACTACTACACAGAATTTACCTACACCTTGGATATGTACAAATTTCCATAAGCTTGGAGGAGGAGTTGGGGAGGGGGGAACATTCACATTTGTGTCCTTTCTTCCCAAATCATGTCATAAAGCATGCATGTGAGAGGAGGATGTATTATTATGCCAGCCTCAACTATTGCACTTGATTGCACACCCACACACCACACCAGCTTTGTGATGACAATTTTTCCCTGAAAGTAAGCATTTGGTACTTACTACTTACTGCTCACTCTCTCACACATCATCAGCTTGGATTGGAAATAATAAGCTCAAAAGTGAAGTACTTGGATCAACTTCCCAAGTGCCTTTGAAGGGCACCTTATATGTCCATCAATCTCTCTCTCCTAGAAAAGAACATATAGGAGCTTGTGTACACTTACTCTTTTAAGTGTTGGAGGGAATTTATATCTACTTAAAGCAACATTCACACTTTGTTGTTAGAAACCCTATTGGTAAGTTGCCTAACATTGACTGAACTTCTTAAAAGGTGTTATAGGTCTTTCCTCTCTAGATTACCATCAACCATGATGGTAGGTAGCTACCCACAAAGGGAGTTTATTCACACCAAACTATTGGCATGTTAGTAATTAGGGCTAAATCATACCTACTAGACCTAGTTAAAATAATCATATTCACATATGAAGGTTGTTAAAGGTGTAAGGTATGCATTAGGTTCGTGATAAGATTTTTTAACATTTTTTTTTATTATATTTGTGTGTGTGTTTTTTTTCTCAAGATGTTTTATGTTGTGACTTTAGCTTTGGGCTTATGATTAAGGTTAGAACGAGACAGAGGAAAAAAGGATTTAGAATAAATTAAGACAAGAGAAGCACTCAAATTTCCTTCAAGAGGGAGAGAAGTATGTGGGAATACAATTCACTATGCACAACATGCAACTATTATAAACTAGATACAAATTTAAACATACAACCATTACTCAAAAAAGGAATTAAGAAGGTGCAACTAAAACTTTGTATGTACCTTTGATTACCTCTATTGCAAGTTAATATATTTCAAATTACTAAAAATTGCTTCATGCTTGGATGAATAAAACCAAAAAGATAAATAATCAAGTTTAAAAACATTGGAGTCTTTGAAATTCATTTTTCGTTTATTAATGTATTTAATCTCTTGTATAGTGATGGTCCATTATTATTTGAATAATCTATTAGCTATGAAGCAAGGTAGTTTGTTTTGTTTTGTTTGTCACATGGAGATCTCCCAAACCACAATGTTTCATGATATGCTCTTGGTATCTTTGGAAAGCTCTTATGAGTGGGGTGCACCAACTTGGTTTGAGATTGTTTGGAGCTACGGTGTGGAAGCTTTTGATTATTAAACAAATTTTTTAATGAAAATTGAATAAAATCAAAATTGAAAAATGTATCAAAATTTGGGGGTATTCTTGGTGTTACTGAAAAGCTCTCAACAAGTCAAATTTAATATAATTTACTTCACAATTTTTATAGCTAAGGTGTGAAAGATATTGATTTTTGAGTGGATTTTGTTTTGAAAATTGAAAAAACTTCAAAAATTAGGGTTTGGAAGGAAAATCTAGTTGAGCCCTCAATGTGTTCATATTGCTGAATTTTGAAATTTTCAATTCTAAAAATGTGAAAAGTAAAAATTGTGCTCACACTTTGGCCAATAGCACAAGCTACGCTAGTAATAATCATATGTAAATAATGTGTGTATCAAAAGATTGTCGATATTGTGGAGGAGATTCATTCGCACTAATAATATTATATTATTGAAATTTTATTGGGAGACTTTCTCAATTGAAGTAAAAAAAAGTTAAACTATTATCGTGGAAACTTTATTACAAATTTGTAATCAAGCTTGTTTGATATTATATATAATATAACCTAATTGATTTTGCTTTGAATGGGTCAATAATCCCCCACAAAGGAAAAATGTTTATGTTCATTGAATGAAGTTCATACAATGCTTAAGATACTTTTTTTTCCCATCATTTATTAATTTCACATTTCATGTGTTGACTTAATCTAAGGGTATAAAACTTCACATTGAAATTTGAATATATCCGGGGATATCTATTCTTCATAATTTAGGCTCCAAATATGGTGATGGGAAGAATTTGCAACATGTTTATTAAAATGGGAACAAAATGTGACCAAAATTGAAATAAATTTGATGAATATCATGGAATACCCAAAAACACTTGTACCATGATGTTTGGTTTTCACTTTTTATAGGGCTTTAAAAAAGACTTTGAAAAAGTCTCAAAATTATTTGAAAATGACAAATTTATGATAATATTATTCTAATATATTATTATTGTAACAAATTTTTGTTGAATTATAATATGCTTTTGCCAAGTTTTTTTTGTGTATGGTCTCATTTGTTATTCAATATTTAACATATTAACAAGCCATGTTCATGAGACTCATTCATGAGAAGAATGTTGTCATGTTCTGAATATAATAACTATCACCATTACACTGTGATGGGCACTTGAAATTTGAAATTTTCATTCTAACCAACTTTATTGCTAGTTGAAATTCACATTTGCCAAAATGTAGGTTCATGGCAATGGCATTTGAGAATAATTTGTGAGTGTTTGTTGTTCATTTGTAAGCTCTTGGGAATCCTCAATGGTTGATTAACATTAAATTCCTTGTCGATAGGAGGTGTTGTATTAGAAGGTGAATTCCTTGTATTGCATATCCTTTTTGTGTACATTGTCTTTTGGTAACCAAATACAAAAATCTAACATTCCAAGGAATAATAACATGGTCCAATCTAAATGCACTTTTTCCACATGGATACGCTTAGCTACCTTGTGGTTACAACCTTAGGTTTCTTAGTGAAAATAATAAAATTGATACAACTCGTGCATGTGGTGCCATAAACATTTTTGTGGGGAAAATAAAATTGGATTAAACATGTTATGTTTGAAGCAAAGGTGTTCAAGTCAACGTGTTGAGTCAACATTTGGTCTCCAAATGTGCACATTCATCACATGGGACTAAACACACAAAGTAATACATCACATTTTCCAATCATGCACTATGGTAAACATGATAACACTACAACTCTAATTGCTTGTGTTGAACCATTAGAAGCTTGAATTGCTTTCATTCAAAAACCTCACATTGTCATAAACAATAAAGTATCTAATAGCTTTTGAAATCCATGAAAGTTTATTATTATTTTTCACATGGATACATTTAGGTACCTTGTGGTGCCAATTGTAAGTTTCTTATTCAAAATCACAAAATTATTACAACAAGACATTATGTATGTGACACCATAAAAATTTAACATTACTTGTTCTCAAATCTATTATGGTGAGTTTTAATTTCTTTGTTTTGTATAATGTTGACTATTGTTACAATGAAAAAAGGTAGATTAGTTGTTGAAATGGATGATTTAAATTTGGAATTAAATATGTTGCATTTGAAGCAAAAGTGTTCAATAGGTATGTATGACACCTTTGATCAAATTGTGAATAGGACCATAGAAGATCAAAGCTATGCATACTTCCACTATGATTTGTTAGATAGCTTGATAACTTTGACCATAGTCATTTTGAAGGTGAAATGAATGAAGAAGGAACATTTGCAAAAGAACATGTATGTGAGGGTAGAAATTTTTGGCCTATAATTAAAATTCAAAATGTGTTTTGAGAAAGGTGACATGCATGTTGTAATTACATTTGACTCAATGACCATCAATGTATTTAAAATTAATTGAATCAAAAATTTTAACTTATAACTTTGAATATGTGGGGTCAAAAGTATCAGTTTAACTACCTAATTAAATCACAATTAGTTTAATGATACATTGGGTTAACATAATTAATTGTGTTTTAGCTCAGAACTGATTCAAGTGTGAACACAATTCAAGCTATTTTGGTGTTTCGGTATATTAGCTCAAGTTTTTGAGATCTTAAATCACTTTGGTGATTTGATATTCTAAAACATAGTGTATTTATACTTTGCAAGTTTTCTTGTGTTTATGTAATTTTTTTTTAATGGTACATAGTGTTTGTGTTGTTGTTTCTATGTTTTGGGCTTAGATTCAGGTGTTGTTATAGGTGAGTTCTTTTTGAAGTTTGGATATGGTGTAACAATTGGGGTGAATTATTTGTTATGTGATTGTATGTTGCATGACAATGATGGTGGTATGCCCCAACATAGAAGCACACGGCTAGGTAAGCGACCCAAAAGTGATTGGGATTAAATTAATATCAATTCATAACTTTTAAAATTTTCATCATCACTTCACAATTATCTTCTTTTGCAATTCATAGTTCCATTATAACCAATGATGAACATATGTTGGTTCCAATTTGAAGGATGTAGTGAATTTCATTGACAAGCCAAAAATGAAGAAAGTTATCAAGTTAAAGTTAGGGGACCATGTCGTGTTCATTATCACCACTACATTTATGTTTGAAGTTTAAGTGGTTGACAAGAAAACTTGTTAGTGTAAAGGTGGTGGGGATGGTGCACAATGTAAATGCCATTAAAATCAAATAAAGGCATTGACATGAATTTTCATATGATGGAACTTGATGCAACAAATGGTCTTGATGATGATATGGTAAACATTCATCACCTTATTAAACCATATATTTAAATGATGTTGATTAAATATTAGAATTTAAATGTTGAAAGTCCATGTAAAATAAGGTGGCTAAGCATTAATTAATATGCGATACTAATTATCATATTATATATTGAATTTCTTCTCTTTTTGGGACAAGAAAATTATCTACTCTAGTAATTCAATATTAAATTTACCATGGAAAATAAGGGAATTGGTTTTAAAAAATTCCCTAAGCAACATTGAAACAAGCAAACCATCAATTACAATGATGTTATTTTGGAATGTACATGTTAGTGGACACATGTTGGAATATCGATGAAAACTACCATACTCAAAATGGTGTTTGGGTGAAAGCATGGTAAAGTATACATAAAAAGTAGTTAAAAAAAGATAGTAAAAAAATGATTTAGTTTTTAACATAAGTAGAAGAAAGTGGATTGAAAATAGTTAAAAATAACATAATAAAATCATGGTGTTTTTCTTTGATTTTATAGTGAGGTGATTATAAAATTTAAAAAACTTTGGCACAATAAAAGTAAATAACAAGTATGTTTGAAAATGACTAATCAAATAGAGTTTTAACATATTTCTCCAATTTGTTGTATTTTACTATAACATTTAAATGTTGAAAACTTACAAGTACATTTTAAAGCTAAATCATGTTGAAAATAAAGAATATTCAATAATTCATTTACTTTCACCTACTTGTACAAGTTTGGACAACCTAAAAAATAAGGAAAAAAGTACAATTATTATTTAAAAATCTACTTGAATGCATATTAAATATGTGATTAATCAATATCATTGTGATAAAATTAAAAATCATCCTCATGTTGAATATTAAAATTTTAAAAAATCTACTTTCAATAGATTAAAATTTGTTTATGGCTACTTGTTTTCTTTGTGACAAGGAGCAAAAGTTGTCTACTTCACCTTGCCAACACCCATCCCCAACTCCTATTTATTTCATGTTTGTTGTTGTTCAATTGTATGAACATTGTGCAATCAAACTTATTGTTGAAAATCTAATCTTGTGACAAATGTGCACAATTCCTCCACCCAATGTTGTTTTTATGTTGTCAGTAAATGTGTATGTAAGATGGTTGGACAAATTTCACCATTAAAAATTAATAAATGGAACTTGATGATGCAACAAATATTTTGGATGATGAGATGATAAATGACATCCCATGTGTTAATTCTTATGGTCCAAAAATGTTACATTAATATTATTTATAATAGGGATGTGTAAAGGTCTATTTAACAAAATGTCACCATATATGTATGGTTCAAATTTCTTTTTGAAAACCTTGAAACAATCCATGAAGCAATGAAAACACATCACATTGCAAATTACAATTTACATGTTTTTGGGTACTATTTTGTATTCACTAGATTATTTTGAAACTTTTCGTAATTATAAAAAATTGAAAGAAATATACTGTGTCAAATTATGTGCAAGTTAAGCCAACAATTTCAATAAATGCAATTTAATTTATGATTTGAAACATTGAAAAATCAACCAATTTTTACATGAGGAATGTTGGCCCTTTAATATAAAAAGAATGCACCTTATTACAACATGAACATTTTTCTAAAAACCCTTACCATATTTTTTAATAGAAAATTTTGAATTAAAGTATTTGAAATGGAATTTTAATAAAAACAAGCCAATGCCAACAATTGATGCATGTTAATGGACAAATCAATGTTGGTGAAACAAGTCACTTAACTTAGTAAGCCTAGATTAATTCAAATCTTGGATTTAGATTACCAAGGGATGAGTAAAGGGACGAGCCATTGTAGTAAGGTGAAAGGCCCAATGGTAAACCAAGTTGACATGTACATACACATAAATGAAACCATACTATAGTTACTTAGACAACATATTAAGAAATAATAATATACATTGATATTAACAAATTGGCAACTACATTGATGTTTTTGTGCATATTGCATTAGTGGACACATTGGAATATCAATGGAGACTACCATCATCAAAGTGGCATCCATGATTCCTACTTCTTTTGTTCACCAATATGAAAGACCCACATTGTGATCAACATAGTGGTTGAAAATCTAATCCCTCAACAAATGTGCACAATTTCAAGTGTCCCCAATGTTGTCTAGAAATATTACCCAATTTATTTAGATGCAAATGCAAGATGGCTACCATATACTTTGACTTCCACAATTGGAGATGATACTTTCCTCCCCAGGTGCAAAACAAAGTATTGAAACAAATTCACCATTAAAAAATAAAAAATTTGGAAGCAAAATGAAATGGGTGCCATGACTAGGCCAACCTTAAATTTATGGTTTAAGAAAATTTTAGAACATTGATTCATATTGTATGGAATGTTTTTAATTTAACTTATCCATTAAAAAAAAGGAAATAAAATATAGTCCAATTGAAAAGTTGCATGTTTTGAAGCTTTTATATAATCATATTTAAATTCCTAAACAATTTAACACAAAAAAACAATGTGGTGTGAATGATGCAACAATGTAAAACACAAATGTAGACTTGTTAAACAAGTTTTATTTTTTTAATGATTAAATATTTAAAAATTATTGATTTTAATTAAAACATCAAAGTGAACATTTTTTTTGTTGGATATTAATCTAGTAATGAAATTAAACATTATTTGTTGGCCAATAATGTTTTTTAAAGCCCTATTTTCCAACTTTCAATTTACATTGTTCAATAATGGTTACATTTTTCAACATTGTACTAAAGTTCCATAATTAACCAAAATTTCCTTGAACTTTTCATAGTTAATCATAGATGAAACTTCACAACACATTGAATTATTTATATTTTGTACATCACACAAAGAAAAATGAAGTGATAATAATCAATATTTTAATATATTTTAATAATGATATTTAACTTGATGATTCAATAATGAAAATAATTTAAATAGTTCAATGAAATAAAAAAATGGAAAATGTCATGAATGTAATATTATGCACCTTAAATATAGAAATAAGTATTGCAATTTTATTGGAAAACGTTTCTTATAAAAACATTTAATGAAATTATTATTGTGGAAAATATATTTTATATTTTGATTGTTACTAATTTAATTTGCTTAATTTTTAATATAAATATTGAGTAATTTGATTTTGATTTGAATGTTTCAACAATTCCTCACAAAAAAAAGAAATTCATGTTCATGGAATGAAAATTTATATATACAAATTATGCTTGAGATAAAAAAAACTCAAATTATTAATTTCACATTTGTGTTCATTTAATAACCTAGTTGAGAGCTTGACATTACAATATGAATAATTATATACTTCATAATGGTAAGGTTCAAATAGGGTCATAGGAGCCATTTTGGGACATAACCATTATTTATTTTTCAGAATAAATTGAAACTTCAAAACACATTGAATTATTTAATTTTATGACACAAAAATTAAAAATTAAGTGATAATTATCAACATTTAATTATATATATAATTGTAAATATGATCCTTAACTTGATGATTCAATACCAAAATAATACATGACAACTAACTTGAAATAAACAAATGAAAAACTATTACAACATGTCATGAATGAAGAATTACACACATGTTCAATATAAATATAGAAAATGATGAAAATTGAAAAATCTACAAAAATCCATTATTTGATGTGAACTTGGATCTTGCATGTCATCCACATTGTTTTGTAAAACATTTTCCATAATTTTTTTGCATGCATGAAATCTTAAAGGCAAAAAATACAAATAATGGATTTTTGCATTGTTAAACAAACATTAAACATCAAACAACAAATGTACCTATATAATTATTATGTCATGAAAAATGTATATACACAAAAAGTTATGTCAATATTTATGTATGTATGTATAAACACAAATACAAAAATAAAATCAATAAACTTTCATATATTACAATATATTTATATACACAACTTAAACAAGCATTTGCATTGAACGTATTTCATACATGACATTGTTGACAAAAAATATGCAAGATCCCTAAACCTTAAATGCTAAACTCAAAACTTGAAACCTTAAACCCAAAGCGTGTGCCATATTTTGCAAAATATCAACAATGGAGCAGCCTTATTAATAAGCCAACACCTTATACATGAGAACAAAAGAAAAACTTTAGATGCATGTCAAAATGACATATGTTGTTGAAAGACAAATAAAACAACTTAGGATGCTAGCCATACCCCACATGTGACATGACATGTGACGCATGCAAAGAATACATGTCATGTGACACCAAATTGCAATACCTTGTCAGCATTGTATTTTTAATAAATTTATGTTTGTAACCAATTTGATGAGAATCGTTTAATGGAAGTTGTAGAAAATTTATGTGGTCATCATTCCAAGGAAATTTTAACCAAATCCATTTATAAGCTAAAAATACAATAAAAAATTTAATCAACATCCTTGTGAAACACATATCAGTGGTAGCTTGGACACTAATTATTATTTTCAAAAATGATTTTATTGATTTGTATGTAAGAACAAAAAATTATGAAAGAAAATTAAAATACTAGGCTAAGTAGATGGATTTTTTTGTAAAAAACATTTACCTAGAATATTCAAGATAAAGTAGTTTTTTTCCCCTAACCCCCATCTTTTTATCCTTGTAGAAAGTGTCCCTATTTGGGAAAAAAAAAAAGCCATGTTGTTAGGCTTTTTCTTTAATGGTATTTTTTTAGTTTAACTCATTCTTATTTGACATCTTGTTATTTTTCTTTCTTGCTTTAGATTCCAAGTTTTGTTTGTTTTTTTTGGTGTTTCATTTTCCTTTGCGAGAAGATGATTCACAACAAGTTTTTTTCCTATTCTTGTTTTTCTTTCTCTTTTTGTTTTTCATTTTTTTAATGTTCTTCATTACATTGTTCATTAGTGGCCATAGATTAAGGAGTTTTACAATTTTCAAGGAATTTTTACCATTTGCATTACAATTGAGTTTTAAGATTATAACCAAAGTTTCAATTCCAATTTATGTTGAATGAGAATGATGAGTTTGTGAAATGGTTGTCCATTGAAAGTACATTGGAGTTTAAAGAGGATTCCACAAAGGTGTTAGTGCTTTTCAACAATTCAATGAATAATGGAACTATCAAATTGCTATGTGACATAGGATTCATACATGATAAGATGAATGGTGATGCAAATGTTGTAAAAGGATTTTGTGTGTCAACAATAAAATATGTTAAGATATGAACTAATGAACATGTTTTTATTGTCTTCAACAATGTTTGTTTATTCATCAATAATCATTATGGTGAAAAATAATTTAAAAAATCAACTACGATTAATGACAATTGTAATTCATGTTGAAAGCTCCACAACACAACAAAAAGAAAAAAAAAGGGGGGATAAGACCTTCAAGGAAAAGCACAAGAAAGTACCCATGTACTTCATCACCAAAAAAATTCAAAACAAGTATGATGAGGAGGAATCAAAATTAGTGGATGAAACTATAAGGTTTGAATTTGGTGATTATTTCCCCTTTCAAATGGAACTTATTCAATATGAGAAAATTGGGGGTTTTGCAATTAAGCTTGTAACCCAATTTTAGAATTGTAGCAATCATTTGCAATCTAAGATAATTATTATATGACATTATTGTTATCACATGAGTTCTAGTAGTTGCACTAGCCACATTGAGACTATATGTGTAAACATATGTTAGAAAAAATATATAAAATTTTGTGCAATTACTTTGCAACACCACTTTTTGCAAAAATGATCATAAATTAATGGAATGTTTGTGTGGCTTAGTTTGTTTATGTCCTTTACAACTAACTTACAACTACTTTACAACTTTATTTTCATGTTAGTTTTCATGCAAATGCCCATGAACAAATGTAATATTTGTGTCGCTTTTCATTCATCCATTGACGAATGAAATGTATTGATGTCCATTGTAACTAATGCATTACCAAAATATTATCTTATGACTAATGGATTTTGCCAATGTTATTATGTGTCATAGATGGCAACACCTTAGAGTTCATTCATGACTTGTAAATAACTTGTACCTAAGTTCTATTTTAGTTTAGTTTTAATTCACTCTTAGTCAGTTTTTAGTTAACTCTTAGTTAGTTTCCAATTAACTTTTAGTTCACTTGTAGTTATCCTTTAGTTCATTTCCAATTAACTTTCAATTAACTCATAGTTAAGTCTCAATTCATTTTTAGTTCACTCTTAATTAACTTATAATTCATTATTAATTCCCACATGGATGGACATGGGCCACACATGGGTGCACATGGGTTACACATGGGTGAACATGGGCCATGTGTAGATTGGAAGTTGTTTGAAAAGCTCCCTTGAGCTAGTTGCCCAATATGTATAAATAAAAATAGAATTTCACATTACCTTTAGTTTGTTCAACATTAGTTTTGGGTATGAATCTTTGTCATGATCTTATTTTGTTTTTGTCATGTTTTTGTAATAAAGTCATGTTGCATACACATCGTGCACACATTGTGTTTTTGCTTTTGATTTTATTCCATGATTTGAATTTAAGATTAAGCCTATTTTTGTTCATATGGTTTAAAATTTTTGTTGTTTACTTCCTTTTGTGCCCATGACACTATGTTACAACTTGAATTCAATTAATGTCATTCTAAATTATAACTTATCAATTTGTTGATGGAATTATTTTGCAACTAATGTTCATTTATGGATGATATTATTTTGCACCTACTAGAATTTGCAACAATAATTTTACATCATGAAACAAATTACAACCTAACCTAGGTTTAGCCTTTAGGTTTAATTTAGTTTTATCCTAAATTTAATTTTGGTTTAAATTTTAAGTTTATTAGGTAAGTTGAACTTCAATTCGGTGTTTGAATTTACCTTTTAGGTTTATTTTAAATTTAATATCTAGGTTTAAATTAGGTTAAACCTTTAGGTTTAGCTTAGGTTTAATATTTAGGTTTAATTTAAGTTAAAACTTCAAGTTTAACTTTTTAAATTTCACCTTATAAAAGTTTATTTTAAATCAACTTAAATAATTTAAAGAAATTTTAGGTTAACCTACAATAGCCTCAGTTAGACTTGATGGGTGGCCTAAGTTAATATAAGTTAACCTAGGTTAACATAATGTTAGTTAAGTTACCTTAGGTTTAAATATATTAGGGTTTATAGTTTTGTGATTACCAATTATGTTATAATTAAAAAGTTGTGATGCAATGGTTAAGGACTTGAGCTCTCAAAATGAAGGTGAATGGTTCAAATCATCACATTTATAACCTAAGGTTACCTAGGTAGCTTACTTAATTTATTACAAGTTTGGTTTTAAAGTCTAGGTGGCTGAAACTAAACTCTTAAACTAGGTTAATTAATTAAAACCTTTTAGCTTAAATGCCTAAGCTAGGCTTCCTAGGCCTTGGTTGTTACATGGCATCACACAATTGGGTCAAAAATGTTCATTTCCTATGTATAGGCTACCATGGGCAACCCATAATTGGTTGGGAATTTTTTTTAAATTGGGAATAGGTTGCCATGTGACAAGAAGGAATTAATTTAAAATTTTAAAATTTATATTTTAAAAATTAAAATTGAGCAATTGGATGCATCTTTCATAAATATTATTTGATTTAATATTACAAATTTTGACTACCATGATCGTATGAACTTTCAAGATCATGATCATCCATCAAATGGTATGGAATAACATAAACGATTATCATCAATATTGGTGCGTTGAAGAAGTGGATCAACACCACCACCAATCATGATGAGTCTTTTTTGGAGTATTCTTGACAACCATTTCAAATGTCAAGAATTGAATGGCATGTCCAAAATGGAAGAAGTTTTAGAAGTTGAGAAGAAGGTGAACTTCCTTCAACATGACATCATTGGAATAATGGTCATGTTATCCATGACCAACAACACTTCAATGAGTACATGTATTAGAAGGAAGAGAATGGGAAACATTTTCAATGCCATCTTTTATTGTAAGGTCACTATATTAAGGTCTTAGTTTGCATTTGTGACAAGGATTCTTTTGGATTCCTCCTCATTTTCACAATGCCCAAAACATTGTGTCACATGAAATCAAAAGGTTCCACCTCATGTTATTTAGTTAAGGCTTGGTTTGAAAATTTTCCTCACATCGTGTAAAGGTCATTTTGTTGTTTATATTTGGTCATTAGCCAAATGCCACAATATTGTAAACTACTTCAAAACAATAAAAATGAAACTCAAATTGAGTTCAAAACTAACAATATCTTTGACCAATCTTTTCACATAAAAAAAAAACCCATGTTTTAGATGGCAAGTTTTATAAACTCATGATAAACCAATGTTCCACAAGAACCTAGTGAAGTTATTTTCACAATATTTGGATAATGATCCTGAAAATATTCTCCTTGTAGATGGTTCCCCGCACAAGGCCATCCATAACCCTCTTTATGATTCTATTTTCCTTGAGAGTTTTGAGCCTTTTGAGAATTATTTGTTAACTATTTTTCTCCTTTATGTACATATGCTTCATTTCTTTAGCATGACAAATTTGGATTTTATGAGGTCAAAACTTTTGGTAACATTAAAAAAATTGACTTTAATACCCCTATTATGGGAGGTTCTTTCAACCTTGTACCAATGATTGTCAAGCTTTAGATTGTAAGTTTGCCAAAGAAAAATCTCAATGAAAAGTAGATTATAATATTATTTTGCATTGGATATCCATTTTTTTCATCTATTTCTTTCTTGTGTTATGCTTCTCCTTTTCAAGGAATGTCAATTCGAGATCTTTTGCTTTCAAATGTGATTGCATGACTTATAGTGATGATCCTAAGCCTTTTTTTTATGTTGACCTTCACTCTCAAAGGTTCTTACTTTAGGTTTCCATCTTACCCAATAAATTAATTATTTTCAACCTCAATGGTGTTCTATGTTATTTTCCTAAAAGTGCAATTTTGTAAGGGTGTCATTGTGTGTGAGATAATACATAGATGTGATCAAGGTAGAAAAGAGACATGGTTGTTGCAATTATTTGTTTTAACATTCAAAGAATTCCAAATTGCAATTTGGTTTGGCATGTTGTTAGAGGGCATTCATGAACTTCTTCCATTGCTCATGTTAAGGCAATTCATATGCAAGTTTGTTTTTGTTTGGGGGAAAGAGAGATGTTCCCAAATGTTGGGTAGAATCACACCAACTTTAATCTATTATTTTAAAGATTTGAACATTATGTATTTAAAGTTTTAGTCAATGTTTCATCATCATATGGAAGACCACATGTTGCTTATCAATGACAGGCCTAACAAGGCTATTTGCAATTCACATTAAAATCATGTTTTCCTTGAATCCTTTAAGGGACAACATTTGTCAAAGTGTAATTATACAAGTCATGGACCTTTGTCGTCGTCTATGGCCTATCTTTAAACATCTCCCTCATGCTTTGATTATGAAGGAACATTATCCTTACATGTGCATATTATTTTGCCCTCCCTTTTACCATTTTGAGCCAAAGTATTATCGGTTCATGCAATATAAAGTGTGCAACAATGGAGATCCTTTATATGTGTATACCTTGTTTGGTGAATACCCTTTATTTTTGAAATTTTGTCATTTTTGGTGTTTTTAGCTATTTATGTTCTTTTCCACCTATTTATCTTTTGCCACCTACATTTTTTTGTTGTAGTGCAATTATATCTTTATGTGAGTTTGTTTAGGTGATGAACAAAACACAAATTTATTTGTGTCAAGTAACATTCCATTGTTGGGTTTTATTTGTTCATGGACATTTTAAATTGTTACATTTTTTAGTGGAAAATAACATATTATTTAAAATTAATGGTATACATTATATTGTCATGACGTGTAGTGTCATGACGTTCAATGTTATAAGGGTGTAAATCCACAGTAAACTCTATTAAACAAAAAAAGTAAAATCAATCAAAGGTAAAAACTAATCAACAAAAAAAAAATGCACACACATATACATACAATGCACAAGAGGAGGCTAAGATGAAATTCTTGTGTATTAAATTGGATCGTAAAAAAGGAAAAAAAATGTAATGTATGTAAATGGTGGCCATGTAATAGTTGCCATGAACATCTAGAAATCTAGTATGACTATGGAAGAAACTTTATCTAAAAAATCAATTCTAGAAAAACTACCAAAAGAAGGGAAGAGCTTGGATTTTTATATAGCCATCAACAAAGTTGAAACCCTAAATAAGCCATAACCGTAAAACACCTAATAATGTATAGTAACCTAAAAACATACATTAACCTTAAAAACATGATTGACATGGCTGTAACTGACCGTCATGTATGAGGCTATGCATACGGGCATGACAATACACTCCAAAGTTTTTTACATTAATACATTTGATTTCAAGCATTTTAGATTCAAGCTCAAAATATCTAACATTCTTGAATAGTAATTTAATGATTTCTCTCATTGTTTATATCATCAATTTTAATTTGTGTTTCATATATTTGAATGTGATCTAGTTGCCACTAGGTATTAATCCAATGTTATAATTCTTACAATGTTTAGTTGTTTCATTGTTTTTAACTCTCATTAAAACTCTATGTTTAATTTATCTTCCATGTTTTCTTATGTGACTTCGTGACCATCAAATTTTAATCCAATGATTTTCTTACATTATTCAATTCTTTCCTTGTTTTCTAATTATGATAAAGGTTTCAATAATGTTTAATTTATCTTCCATGTTTTCTTTAATGACCTAATGGCCACTAGGTTTTCATCCATTGTTTTTCTTATGCCATTTGTCACTTTGGCACATTTAGCCTAATGTAATTTGAACTTTCCATATTGTTGATTGTTAATTTTGGACTATTACAAAATCCTAAATCAAATAAATACATGTTTCAAACTGGTAAGCCATTTTTAGATTTAAATTTCAAAGCTTCAATTTGGCACCCCTTTTCACATTTCAAATTGATAAGCATATTTTGGGACGTAAAAGTTCAATAAGCCAATTTGGAACTTCAATTAACAAGTCACATTAGAACTTGGATTTTGGAACATTGAAATAACAAGCTAATTTTGGAGCTTAACTTTGAGATGTCAATTTGGCAAGCCAATTTGGGACCTAAATATGGTAATATGATTTTGGGACCTCAATTTGGCAAGTCAATTTAAAACCTCTTTTTTGACACCTCAAATCATCAAACCTATTATGAAACGTCAATTTGAACAAGAAAAAATGAGACTTCAATTGGCAAGGCAATTTGAGATTTGGATTTGACGAGCAAATGTGGAACCTTAGTTTGACACTTGCTTTGGAACTTTAATTTTAGGACTTCAAATTGGCAAGAAAAATTGGGCCACATTTTCACACCTCAAATTGGCAACCCTATTTCAAGAATGTGGTCTAAAAAGTAGATTTGGAAGTTTAATTTTGACATACTTTAAATTCAAATTGTGATTTCAAGATTTCAAATTGGTTTAAAAATGTTGAGCTAATTTGCAAAGGACAATAGACTTTGAATAAGTATGCCTAGTTGGTTTATGAAAAACAAGCTAAAAAAAACAAGCCTACAACTGCAAACTTGAAAAATGAAAAAAAAGAGAAATTGAGGCTTATACACAAATAACTAACCAAATGCTACTTGAAAGTTAAAATCATAAGCTAGTGCAATGGAAAAATTGTGGGAATAACTACCTCCATTTTATAACTACTTCACTCTTTTCAATAAAAATAATAATTATCATGTGTCTTTTCATGATGAATTGTATATGAATTTAAATTAAAATTGACATTGACATAAATAATTATAAATTATTAAAAATGATATGAAAACATAAAATAATAAAATAATTGATCAGCATTGATAGTGTGTAGCAGCGTAGAGCTCAAATGTAATAGACCATATGTGTGTCAAAACCAATGTTGGGCGGTTCTTGATTTTTATGAAGAAATAAATAAATAAATAAATTCTAACTCTAAGAAATAATTAGAAGGATTCTGATTTTAGTTTCACACATAAATGGGATCATGAATCTAGTTCTAGGCTTGGTTCTTCAAACAAATAAATTTCAACTTCAATTCTAATTCAAACAACCAAACCCGGTTCCAATGTGGTTACGGGTAACTTCGACTGGAATTGATAATTAACTATTGATTAACTTGTGGTTAACCCCTCAATTATAGTCTCATTTTCTCAAAAAAAATTCTTCAAAAAAATTGGTTTTATTTCTCAATTCTGGAACCAGTTCAAAATATCAAACCCAATTGCAATTCAATTGCCCCAAAATTTTCAGCTTTCAGTGCTGAGTCTTGGAGTGTAGTCTTGGAGTGGGTTTTGGTAACCCATCACAAGTTAGGACTTGTTCCAACTAAGATCATGGGTAGCCAGGGTGAGTGACTGCCATTTCTGGCAACAGGCCAACCAGGGCCTGTTCTAAAAGGCATTTTGAAAATTATAATATTCCTGAACAGTAAACATATTCTTTATTTTCCTTTGGAATTTAAAAAATAATAATCTTTGAATTTATTTTTGGTGAAAATTTCAACATTTTTTACAAAATAATATAAATCGGTGTTGAAGTTGCCACCAAGTTAGTGTGGTATTATTCGAATAGTATATAATTTGTGTTGCTTATGCCACTTGTCCATGTGTGGACACAACTATGTAACTGCTTCAAGTGTGAACACAATGACTATGTAATTGTTCCAAGTGTGAATAAGACCCTGATAATAGAGCTCTATTGGGAAAGAAAATATTTTAATATTTTAATAAATTTTTAGTGATGAAAAAAAATGACTCAAAATTCAATTATCTTCCCCCACCTCACCTTATGTATAAAAAAATAATGAAACCACCTCCAAGAGGTCCCACTCATCAAGGGCTTTCAAACACTACCAAAACCTTGCCATGATTTGCCTGAAAACATTTGCTTTTGTTTTGTAAAATTCTCTTTGACAAAATTGTTCAATGGCTCTTTGCATTGTATCTTGAAACATTACAAAACCCACCATCTCAGTGCACACCTACCTCCTCATCAATCAAGTGCTTTCCAAAGGTACCAAGAGTGTGGTGGGTGCTGCCATGGTTTGTGGAGATCTAGTCTACTCTACATGACAAACAAACCACCTTCCTATATATATATATATATATATATATATAACACATTCTTGGTATTTGTTGGATATTCTTGACTAGTTTGCATGTACAAAGAAAATTCTTGAAATTTGTGTATCCTCTGCATATTTATAGGTTCAAACTTAGCTTCACATGATTTTAAGACCAGAACTTCATCTAAACTTCATCTAACTTCATCCTATTCACAAGTCATTATATTGTTGTTGGTGTACTCTTAAGACATCATGCTAAATCATGAATAACCTTCCGAAACACAGTAGGGAGCTTACAACCCTAATGCCCCGAACGGGGGAACCTTACTGTTTCTTATTCCAGGCACTGTAACCTGTGAAAGTGCACATTGTAAGAGCTAAGCACTCTGAACAATATAAGCTTAGAGCATCTCCGTACCACACACAAGGGGGGAAAAAAAAGGTGTTTATGTATGTTAAATAATTTCACTGGATTTTGATTGAATTCACTGATTGTAATAAACTAGGATCCAACGAGGAAGCAATGAATTCACCAATCTAGTGAACAGGGAACTAGTGAATTGCACCCACATTTTATAATAGTGCTACCAAGGCAATGATATTGTGTTTAGATTCATTATAGAATATCATAATAACTTAAGGGATTTTGGGCCTTAGGTAATATGTTTATTTTGATATGAGGATTTATGAAAAATGATATTTTTGGCTTGTGTTGAAACTTGAGATTAGTTATAGAGTTATGATATCTTGAAGGATTTTGAGTTTTTTTTGAAGAGGATTTTTTGAAGATTTTTATTTTTGCATGGTGAAATATTTGAGTTTCCATAATTCTTCTTTTGCCTTAAGATACATACCTTTTTAATGTAAATGGCAAGGCCACAGTGTGACACACCCCTTGTTTGAATTGAGATCAATAGCCTCCTACTACCAGGTGAGATCTGTCATCACAGGGAAGTCGGTGGGTCAGCTCTGATTCCCCCCCCCCCTCCCATGTTCTGCTGTGAGTTGCTGGTTTGTGAGAGGTTGCATCAGAAGAAGGGTTGAAATGTTCAAAATGGGGATGGTGCAATTTGCCTTACAAGTGTGATGATACCCACCTGCAGATTCTGCCTCCACTATATGCAGCAACTAGTGCAAATCATGGTTTCTGAGTTCATGCCACTTTCAGGATGGGTGATGAGAGGGAAGACAGTTCCTTGCTGCTCAAGCTTCCTTGCAGCTGACTTATTTAATGGTTTTTTTTTCCCCCTCTCCCCCTCCAACATTGTCATAGTCCATTCTGAATTTAATTAATTAATTAATTAAGGAAAATTACCCAGCAAGGGAACAAGAGAAGAAAAAACAAAGGACCCAAGCCCAAACAAAAGACCCATTCTGGATTTGAACACAGGTTGCTACTCTCTGTTTCACTTAAAGACCCTGCCTGCCCCTTCTTTTACACAACACCATGCATACCCACTTTCTGCCTGCCACGGCTCCTACACTTTACCCATGGGTATCAAGGGGACTTTGTTTTGGGCACCCCCTGATACCCGCTCACTCTTTCACCTCCCGCCATCCCCTCACCTTGCCACCATCCATCCACACGGTAAAAAAGAGTAAACAAATGCTAAAGAAAAGGTAAGGGAACACTTGGTCTTTACATAGTCTAAAATGCCCTAGCCCTCAAGCATTATACTACACATAAAATACTCCAAGAATTTTCTTTGTGTATATGAATTGCATCTTAATTATATCGATGAATACGCCTAGCAAAGAGGGGGATCGTCCCAGGGGTGAAGGCTCGCCAGTATAGCCCATTCTAGGACGTGAAAAAAGGTCTTGGGCTCAAACCCAATGGTCTGCAGGTGAAACTCATGTCAGCCTTCTACCAATGACCTTGACTTGGGGGGGGGTGGGGAAGAGGAGGGGGGGTTGCCAACAGCTTGTCAGGTCGAGTCTGCTGTTACACCTATAAAATCTTACATCTACTTATATAAGTAGACATAAGATTCATCCAACTCTTAAGAAGTAGGTGTAAGAACCTTTCATCCAACTCTTAAGCAGTAGGTGTAAGAACCTTTCATCCAACTCTTAAGCAGTAGGTGTAAGAACCTTTCATCCAACTCTTAAGCAGTAGGTGTAAGAACCTTTCATCCAACTCTTAAGAAGTAGGTGTAAGAATCTTTCATCCAACTCTTAAGCAGTAGGTGTAAGAACCTTCCCCTTTACGGCTCATGATTTGCCTATGTTTTTTAACCTCATGATAGTGTTCCCCTCATGCCTTATGATTGGTAAAGCTGACGGGTAGAGGCATCTGTTTAAGTTCATGATAGTGTTTGCCTCATGCTTTATAAAGGTAAGGGCCCAACTTGGCTATTGCCTTGTCCTACGTCCCTTGTTTTGGGAATGTTCGTTCCCCCATCTTATGGCCCTTACATTACAAATTTTGGTCACCTTGATCACTGCAGGCTAGGACCATACACACTCCAACATGAGCTATTATGTTCAAGAAAGGGAGGAGGCTCCTTTTAACTCCATGATATGATTAGCTTGTCATTGGTTATGGAAATTCTATTCCTAATATCAGCTGCCACTATTAGCCCTTCCTAAGAACACCGCACCTATTGAAGAGGTATATGGATTATTGTTGCTGGTTGTGTTACCTACTACTAGTTTGAGGTATTCGCAGTTCATGGAGCGTTTGTGTGACACCTATCGTAGGTTTCAAACTAAATGAACCATGACTATATAGGTAGTGTACAAGTCGAGTAGTTTGTCGGGCTCTCGTACCTGGCGATTTCTTTAGTTTTTGGCAATTTTTTTTGGCTATTTTGTGATTTTTTTGGGAGAAAAACCCAGAATTTAAATGTAATTAAAAATTGGAGTGCAGAATATGTTTCTCTTCAGAATTTTATTTTTTTGGAGACCACTTTTGCGAAATCAAAAATTGAAAAAAAAGAAAAAGAAAAAAAAAGGGGAAATAAAAAGCACTCGGTCTGTTTGAGTGATTCTGACAGTAATTTTAGTACTCTTATCATTTTGAATACAAATTCATCTCTATCCTCAAAGCCATAAATGAATCAGATGTTCATCAAACTCAGAGGATAGAAATGAACCTGCCCCATGTTTGGCTGATTAGGTAGTTAGTAGTTAGTATGCAACATCTCCAGTGCTTGGCAGTGTCAGTTCCTCACTCTGATTTCATTTGGCCAATTGGTCGGCCATTCCTGGTCTCCAAATGTGATACTACAGTACACTTACTAGCACTCCGAGCATGAAGAATTCATTCTTCCCATTTGGATTTGCATGTGATGATGAGAAAACAAGTTCATGACGACGATGTTAAAGAGGAACGAAGATTGTCAGAAAATGATGGACTTTGAAGGTTGGAATGCTCTTCACCTTTAGTACCATAAGAGGAGCAATTACTTGAGTGCTTCACTTGAAAAAAACAAATGTTCTCATCACAAGTTCATGACAATGTTAACAAGGAATGGAGGTGCTAGAAAATGATGGAATTTGGAGGTTGGAATGCCTTTCACCTTTAGTCCTATACGAGGAGCAATTACCTTGAGTGCTTTCACTTGAAAGGCAAATGTTTTCATCACAAGTTCATGACAATGTTAAAGAAGAATGGAGGTGCCAAAAAATAATGGAATTTGAAGGTTGGAATGCTCTTCACCTTTAGGCCTATAAGAGGAGCAATTATAGTAAGCCCCTTTTATAATCACTCCCATTTTAGTCACATTCTTGTTTGTGTCACACATTTTTTGGTAAGCCATCCGTTTGAGTAAGAAACACCATTATTTAGAGTGACTATCACACTCATTAATAGCACAAAAAATTTGCAAAGCTTTCTTAGTAAATGTGACTATAAGGGGGGAAATCTATGACAAATATTAGGGTTTTGTAAATTGTAGTTCCTTTTAACAATGTTAGTGTTGCTTTGTGTTCAAGTTGTGCAAATTGACAAAAATCAATCTGGTTCGAAAGAAAAAAGAAAACAACTTTCTAATGCAAACAAGCAAAAGATATGCAAGCTTGCCAAAAAAGCAAAAAAAATTAATTAAAATAATTTAGTTGATAAAACACACAAGCTAATAGTTAAGGAGCTCAAACTCAATGTAGATTGTCACATTAAAACATGTAGAAATCACAATCTTCTTCAAGTTTAATAATGCATAGTAGAATTTATAAATAACCCACATAAGAAATTTAAACAATTGACACCTTTATTCTAGCATAAAAGGGTTAATTTGTAAGGATTTTTTTTACCTGTAAGGGTTTATATGGAATATGACTATACACATTTAAATCACGATTCGTTAGTGTCACAAAAAAAGTGATCACCAAGGGTGTAATTATAAAGGGGGTTTACTGAACTTTAAATGTTTCATTTGAAAGGCAAATGTTTCTTAAATACTTATATCATGAAGTTAAAGTTCTAGTCTTGCAAATGACAAATCAAATGTAAAAAGTGATAGGTTAGGGGATACAATAATAGCCTTTAGGTCAGCTAAATCTATGTAGGCCCTTTTAACCATGTGCTTATGCCTAGTGTGTACAAGGTATTTTGACCACACATCTTTAGTCTCTAATGCAAAACATGTTTACGTATATAGAGTTTGGTGGGGTACCTCATTGTGCTTTGGAATGGAGGTTATATTCTTTCCCATAAAACCTACATTTCCACCTTGTGAATTCATAAGGAAGACTTAAAATCTTGGTTAGTTTCATTTAGGAGTTGTACAAACACAACGTAACATTCATGAGCATGGAATGTCATGTAATCATGTTTTGCTTGTTAAACTGATTCTCAAATGTCTAATAAAGAGATATTGGATGATTGTTGGTTGGTAAGAAAGAAGAAATTTGATATTTCATTGAAAAATTTAAAAATATTGCTCTAAATTTTAAAATTTTCAATCTTATGCACAATTTGGAAAATGGTAGACAATGAGGTAAATTGAAAAAAAATTGTTTGATAGACTATTCACAATATAGGTTTTTTTAATGAAACAAAAAATCAATCGTTGGAGTTTGTGGAAAGAATTTGATTGCAAGTTTTTGTTGTGTACCTTGGGCTTATTGCTCCACATTTGATGAGGATATTGTATATATTGTAAAGAGATATGGTAAAAGGTGTAGCCTACTCCAACAAATTTAACTATACGTGTTCATAGATAGTAAAATTGGTTGAAATTTGATAAGTGAAGCAAATTGAAAATAAGATCTTTTGGGTCCATTGATTCAAAAAAAATTGTGCAACTTGGAAACCAAGGTGATGAATTGGCCTAATAATATTTGGCGTGGTGTGGAAGAAAAAAAAAAAATTGGTGCAATTTTTTTAATTTTTTAATTTGAAATTTGTAATCATTTTTCTATACCAATTAAAATTTCATTCATTGAATAAATTTATTAGTTGATTTTTTTCCATATCATTCCTTTTAGTTATATGTGTGAAAAAGGAATCAAATATTAAAGTTAAAATATCCTTTCTTTTTTTAACAACATTGAACTATATTCATCCATAAATCTTGTTGGGGTAGCATTATTATAATGACAAAAAAAATTCATAGGACAACCAAATGAATGCTAAAGTTTGTGAATTTAACGCCCCTTATTAACATGGTTGTAAGGTTTGTCACTGTCAATACTCAATGTGTTTGTTGAGGGGTCACCACCTTGGGATGCCTTAACCATTAGATGTTGTTTAAATCTTTATCTTAGTTGTCAATGTTGTTTGAGATTTAAGTTTTGGACAATTTTTATTTTCTTGTTGAACATCGTTTTAGAATTGAAAGGGGTTCTTTTGTTCATGCTTGGGGTTAGGGGTAGAACGTAAATGTGGAAACATATTTTAACAATGATCACTTTGATAAAATACCTTTTCAAAAATTTATTTCAAAATTTGAAATTTGTTTACATTTTTGGGTTTGGGAGTGATTGTGGGGTTATATATTGAGTGGTAGGTTTTGATTTTTAAATGACTTTTGATCCTTCAATTGATTTTAATTGTTTTGTTTTATCAATTCACTTGTGTAATTTTCTTGATTGCTTTGTATTGTTGGTTGCTAGTCATCAATTTTTTCTAACTCATTTATTTTTTATTGTTAATGTATTAGTTTACTCTTTTCTACTCACTTGTATTCTTTTATTGATTTTTTGATTTGCACGTACCAACTTGCTTGTTTATTTTTGTTGACCTACAAGTTTGTTCTTGTCGACTTACTCACGTTGCTTTGCTAATCTTCTTTAATTAACTTTTCAACCTACTATTATGTTCTTGTTGATTTGCTTGTGGTCATAGTCATGAAGCCCAAAAATCAAAACTTTATAAACCAAAAACATGTTGAAACCCATGCAAAATTCATTCAATACATGACTAGCAATTCATAACCCTTGTTTCTTGTTTATGGTTCAATGCCTTGTTCATCTAAGGGTGGCACCTCTAGGTCATTATAGTTATCTTTAGACCATCTTTTCTGACCTTTGTTATTCCTAGACAAGGAATTTGCTTGCCTTCTCCAATACCTTTTGACAACTAGATTCTTCATCATCTAAGAATGCACTTGAAGTCCATGTCCATGTCCTTTCTTCATATCTATACAACTTTGGATCCATAATTTTTCACCTTCTTTTAATAAACAAAATTTCATCTTGCCCATTGATACATGTGAATTTAATCCTAATTTCTACTTTGCAATCCTTGTTCCCACCAAAAACCAAAAGAAGACATGATCATTTTAAAAAAATCTAGCTTGAATGGGCTATCTAATGATTTGGGATGTCTTAAATTGTGCAAAAATAAACAAACAAATTGTGATACGGGTGCAAATGCTAAAGAGTTGACTTTGTAAAATTATTCTAAGACTTGCAACCATCCATATTTTGTTGATCAAATGTGAAAATACTCCATGTTGAATTTTTTTTTAGCTTGATTGCCAAGGTGATAAGGGTTTTTCCATTACCTAAAAACTTCAAATATTGAAACATGGGATTTTGATTTCATGTTTGCAATCTAATTTTGAAATTCCACCAAAACAATTATTTGATCTTGGACATTAATGTTACAAGGACATTATAGCATATTGGTAGGTAGTTTTGCTTTTTGTTTCTACTTCAAAAAGACAATAAATTGGTGTCAAGTATATTGTGAACATGCCAACTACCACATGAAGAACATGCTTTTTTTCTTAAGATATAATGTCCATTACATATCATCAAAGTTTGTCCTCTTTTATTGTTATGGTTGGATCTTTCCTTTTTGTTCTTGTTTACTAAATAAACTTAAAATTCACATAAGAAAAAAAAATGAATCCCTAAACAAAGTACCACGAGAGCTAAGTAAAAAAAAAAACACCAACAATCAAAATAAAAACTTTGAATCAATAATACTAAATTATTCCTCTCATCCATATCCTAGCCCTATTCAAATTCCACAACATTAATGTTCAAATGTAAAATCTAGCTTTTTTAGATGTAATCTTATTTTAACAATTCATTCTAACATCAAAATAACTTCAATGTCGTACTGAATGCCACATAGGAAATAGCCCAGTTTCCAATTGATCACTTGGTGGGTCGGATGACTCCATTGTGGATGACCCACAACAAAGCTACCAAGGTTTCACCTTGGCGACCTATCCTACAAACCCTCCTATTTCCACCTCACACTACTGAGGTGATGTGAGTGGGAAGAAGGTATCGTGGGTATATTAGAGTTTTCCTTAAAGTCATCCTGTCTGCACCCTGTCTTTGGGCCTCGTTGAACCCTGTATCCCCTCTTTGAGTGAGGTCTGCAAAGTAAGGAAGTTTTATTAAATCTGGGTATGAAATGCTGAAACTCAGGGTTCTGGTGTTGTGTTTTCCTAACTTTACGGATAACTCTGATAGGTAGGGAATGTAAGAGGTTATGATATAGGCTGGTAAGTAGGTAAGGCACTTGGAGGCTACCGAGTACAGAGATGCAAGTTGATGGTTAGTATGGAGTAGAGAGCTAATCAACTCTGTTGGTTATCAGACAGGAATACAACAAAAAGAAAGTGCTTTCTGTCCACACACACACACACACACACACAAAATCCATCTTGCATGGTGCATGGTGGTTTGATCTGGTTACCGGCCTTGGTTACTCAGATATTGGATCTCGTTACCCAGGTAGACCCTGTCACCACCTTACTGTACACCTTTCACATTTGAGCTAAAAATTTTGAGTACATTACAGTGGCACACAACAAGGAAGGGGATTTGGGAGGGGAGGACTCTGGAATTGGACACGAGGGAAAATAATTTTAAAAATTAAAAAAAAATTAAAAAATTATATATGTATATATTCCCATGGTTAGATCACCTTTCAAATTTGAGCTAAATTCTGAGTGCGTTACAGTGGCAGGTAATGAGGGGATTTTGGCATGGAGGACTCCGGAATTGGACATAAGAATAGACATCCTCCTGTGGGGTACGTGAAAGGTGGTTAGTTCACCTTTCGAATTTGAACTAACTTTCTGAATGCATTACAGTGGCACCTAACAATGGGATTTTGGCAGGGAGGATTCGAGCTGGGAATTGGAGGACTGACATGAGAATATACATCCTCACTAAGTGACAACATGCTCAACAAAGGGGGGTGTGTCACATTGTGGCCTTGCCATTTTCAGTAAAAATTATCTTAAGTCAAAAGAATAATTATGACAATTCAAGTATTTCAACATGCAAAAATATAATCTTCAAAAAACAAAAATTCCTCTAAAAGAAACCAAAATCCTTCGACATATCATAACTCTATAATAACTAATCTCAAGTTTCAACACAAGCCAAAACATCATCTTTCAAAAATCCTTGCATAAAAATAGACCTACTACCTAGAGGCCAAAATCCATTAAGCTACTATATACTCTATAATGAATCTAAACAGAATATCCTTGCCTTTGTAGGCACGGCCACATTGGCTAAATCATGCTGAAATTTGTGTAATTTAATATACCCTGGAAGTAGGGCATGTACACCTACCTCGTGAAGCACCCATGGACCTCAAGGTCAAGGGCGAAATGTGTTGCTGCCAGAGCATTATTCGACATACCATACCCTAAGGTCAGTTTCATCATTAAATAATCCTCAAAATAGTGAAACAAATTTTTGTGAAAACATGAAGTTGACATGTTGAAAATCATCATAATATAACCACATTTGATTTGTGGATGGGTGTGCATAATGCATTTGCTCTTCTTGTTAATTTTATTGGTGCAAATTAGGAGCCCAAACATGTAACAATTGACTTGCTTGAAACTACTAAAACAATAAGGCAAACAATTAAATTGAAGCATCAAGCGACAAATATGATTTGAAAAAAAATCCCTTGCTTATGTGAAAAAGGAAGTGTTAATTCAATAGCAATGACCATTGCATTGAAATTGAAGTTGTGAAAGCTTCAACCCCAAGCTTGGCGTTGAAGGAGCCTTTTCAAGGCAATTGTTTTAGCCATGTTATGTCAAAGGCTTATCAATATAGAACAACTAATGATAAGGTTTGTTGTGGGGTGGAAGCACATTAAGGTATTTCATTTTCAACATATCAAAGTCCATTTTGAAAGTTATATTTAGTGTAATTGGAAATTAGTTTAAAATATGAATATTTAAATTTGATTAAAATTAACATCTTTTTCATCTCCAATTTCAAGTTAAAAATATAAGACTTTTTTTTTAATTTAAAAAATAGTTCAAGAAAATAATCATTTTTTATGTTTAAAAAGACTTTTAAAATCATTATAATTTTTGGGGCCTTGAAAAGTCCATAACACAATAAATTTAATTTACATTCCATTCATTCAATGCATCTTTAGTTTCTTAAACATCAATCATGCAAATGCCCCAAAGTTTCAAACACATGGGGCTAATACATTGTAAATTGAAAGTCCATAAGTGTGATGAAAATTGTTGCCAAATTCAAAAGGTCAATAATTATTGTGTATCCATGATTTTGATGTGCTCTTCACAACCTTGAAAAGCTAAGTATCTTAAGGTTACATAAGCAAATTCTTTTTTTATATTTCAAAGAAATTATTATTTTATTTGTTGTATTAAAGAAATACATGAAAACCTACCAATGTTACATCCATATAAGATCACTATATATAGTGTGTTTTCACCTTGTGGGTTGCATGATGTGTTCATAAAAGTTATCCAAGTAAATATTTAGAAATGCATTACTTGATTAAAGAATTTAGCAAAGTATTCCAAGAATGGACAAAGGTGTGCATTGATGTGGGTTTGTGACTACAAATATTGTCTTCTTGTGGGAAAACTATGTTTTATGATTTTCATACATACTTTCTTTGTTTTTCTTTTTTGGTTGGATTTGCAAAAATTCATGAAAATTGTTTTCTTTTCCCTATCAAAAATTTTTTATACAATTTTGCTACATTTTCATTAGCAAATTTCAACAATTATTATTTCAAGTGAATTTGAATTGTGAATAAATTTTTAAGTCAAGTTTTCAATTTTAAAACTTTTGTGTTAGTTCTTCAATTTTTATTTTCTTTGTAGCAATCACCAAGTGAATATTATATTTTATCATTTTCAGCTAATAGCAAATGTGTCTTGTTGTCTACTAATTTGTGTAGTTGATCAAATTTTGTTAATGGGCATGAGATTCTTCCATATTTCTCTTCCTTGGGACTAGACATTTAAAGTGTCAATTATTCCCTCCATGTCAGGTCTTCATTTCTTTCTTTGCATCCGAGCTTCAATTCCTTGGATTACATCATAGCTTTAGTTCTAAGTCATGCCCCACTTTTGAAAATCCTTCGTTTGGATAATTTTGTTTATTTTTTAATTTTACATTTGAGTTTATAGGGTTTCAAGATTTAGATTTAAATTTTGATGAATGCAAAAAACTTTAGATGTTTCAAATTGATTTGCTTGTAAGAACTTCAAGATGTTTGATTCTTCTCTTAACAAGATAATTTTAGAGGTTTGATGTTGGTGGATAGGTCCAATATGCAAGAAAATTTCAAAAATAAATAAAATTCCAATAACTTCAAAAATGTTGGATTCATATGATTGTAACAAAATTTCAATGTACAATGCATTTGATTGCAAGAATTTCCAAATGTTTAATTGATTTGAAAGTAAAAACTTTTGGATTTGTTTGTTTGATTTCATTACAAGACTTGATAATTGATGAGTGAATAACCAAAGTTACAACAAAATAGAAGTGTTGTCTATTTTGGACAAAAGAATCTCAATTTTTTTATATCCATAAATAGCCTTCCAATATTCATGTGCATTATATGTGAAGAACTATAAAATATTATAAACTATAAAATTTCACTTTCCACATTCAATGTTAATATTTTAATCAACTCTATTAGTATTTTTTTGGGTTTTATGTTTGATTTCATTCATGTGCAATTTGTACAACTGAAAAGTGAATAGTCAACATTGTTTAAGCTTGTGATTGACTAGTGATGACCGTGGTTACAAAAGTCTCATAAGTTGGATTTTAGTTTTCAACTTGATTTTTTGCAAATTGAAAGTGGGTGATGAAATCAACTATAAACATAATCTAATACTACTATTTATTCCATATGGATGTGGTAATAGAAGGTTGAGTTGTAGAAATTTTGTTTGTTTTGGAGGAACACATTTTAATTTTGTTCTATCCATAAATAACCTTGGCTTATATTCATGTGCATTCATGTAAAGGACTATAGAGTATTGTAAAGTACAAATCTTCACTCTCTAAGTTCAACATGAATCCTCTAGTTGTTTATGTTAAATTCTTTTTTTTGTTTGATGTTTGATCTCATTCACATGCCAATTATAGAGCTTGGAAGTGAATAGTTAATATTGTTTAAGGTCATGATTCATGATGGATTAATTTAAATGGTGATGATTATAAAAGATTCAAGAGTTGGATTATAACTTCCAACCTAATATTTTTGTCAACTAAAACTAGGTGATAAAGTCAATGACAAACATCATTTGATACTATTTTTTCCAATATAATTGTAGCAACAAATGGTTGAATTGACCCATTATTATGTTATGAATTGTGAAAGAAATTTCAATTAGGAGATCTTAAATTAAAGTTTTCTAGATTAAATTTATAATTTCTATGAGCTTGGATGGATTGTAGCCTTCAATGACTTTACATACATGTTTTTCAAAGATGCATTGTTATATCAAGAAGCAATTTTTTTTTTATGTTACTATCATTAAATGCAACCATCTGTTACAAATAAAATAACTCCACCATTAACATCTTTAATCCCAATGTTGTTCAAACATTGTAAATATAACATGCATCAAGGTACTTGAGACTTTTTTATTAATTCACAATTTTCTTAGATGGATGTTTATGAAGGATGTGGCTCGGACCATTTTTGAAATGACAAGTTGCAACAATGAACCAGCAAAGGATTGCATCATTTGAGAGTTGTTGTTGTTCAATCAGTTTTAGGTTGATGCAAAGGATAACATGTGCCCTTTGCAATGGTGGAGCAAACACAAGAATATGTTCCCCATTGTTGGTTTGCTTGCACAATAAAATTTGTGCACTATAGGATTTCAAATTGAAATTGACTACATTTTTCCCCTTGCTAGTACATTGACCAATTTTTGTTGATGTAGGTTGCAAATTGACAACCTTGAGAAATTGATTTTAGTGAACAAAAATTGGCCTAACAATCCCATATTTGATTGCAAGAATATGGCAAAGATGATTGAGCTTGAAGTAGATTTTATAGATGAGTTTGAAGAGGAGTTTGAAGGTGCCTTTAAGCATGAGGAAATTTCCAATGTACATGATCAATAAGGGACCTACTTTGGTTATTAAACTCTTGACTCTTGTCATCAATTTGTATTTTGCAAATAATAAACATTCATGAATTAATGTTGTTTCTTGAGTGTATTCACATGCTTGTTTGTACACATGCATGAAATGCAACAAAGTATATGCGTTTGGTTTTAAATTGAATAACATCACATTGTGCACATGTGAACACGAAAGGGAAATATTTTTTTTACTTTCTAATAGGATGGATGCAATTTTTTTGTGTGCATTTGATTGCACTATTATGGTCATTTGATGTTGTTTGTGCATCTAATTACAATATTAGCTCTCATGTTGGACTTGCAACTATTGTAACTAATTATTATTAAAAAATTGGGGATTTTATGAATTATGACTAAACGTTGAACTTGTCATGAACAACATAGAGTAAGGCATGGAAGCATGAGGCAATTTCAAGGTTTACCTTTGTGAAACTCATTTGGGTATGCAAGTTGTGCAAGTAATTTGTAATCTCAAACCTTTGCTTTGTTTTTTTAAATTCTTTATTTCCAATATAGAGCAACATGCTGATATTAATGGTAAACTCTATTTTTTTTATGTTTCAGTATCAATCACAATAGAAATTTGGCCTTGATGTTTGTAACAACATGATAATTCTTTCTCATTTCATTCATGTTAGTCAATCAACTTGCACTTTTGCTACCAAAGGCAATAGGAGGATTCTAGTGATATGGCTTAATGACTTTGAATTAACATGATTGGTCAATTGAGTAATTTATAATCTATATCTACTTTTAAAAGTTTAATTACAATTAGTGGTATCAATTGTGAAGTTGTCTTTGTCTTAAGTGGGGTAGATCTAATTGTGCAATGCTTAGTAATCTTGTAGGATGTTGTGTTGAGCTCTTGAATGAAACATGAAAAAGAAATTTTAAGAGGTCTCATAACTATTATTCCACATGTTATCCACACAATGCTACAATATGTATGTTTGAATTGTCACCTATACTTTGTTATACACATGGTTGGATCATTAGCTCTTTATGTGTGTATGTGGAGCTTTTGAATCCTCTTGACTTGTGCAAAACAACATTATATATATATATATATAGGTTTTTTGTTGTTTGCTTGGAGGATTTGTAAAATTGAAACCCACATAAATCTTGTGTGCTAGAGGTAGAATTTGAATTTCAAAAGCGGTTTTGCACCCATGTACTTGACAAATGATGGAATTGCCCACCAAACATTTGTGGACATACATGACCTTGCTTTTTGAAATTGTTCTAACAACCCTAAAAAAAAAAATTCAAAGAAATTCTTGCCTTCAAATAGTGGAATTAAATATTTGTAGACCAATTGAACTTGCTTTCAAAATTGTTCCATAACCTTAAAAAATAGTCCAACATGCAAACAATAAACATTAATACACATTGTTTAAAATATCACAAAACCAAATGATAACCGTTACAAAATTTAAAACATTTGATGATTTGTTAGGCCCAAAAACAATCAAATATCTGTCCATTCTTTGGTGCTCAAATAACTGGCCTGGTAAGGAACCACCAATATTGAAATTTGTAATAACTAGTATCAACATGTTTTTTGAACCCCCAAAAAATCAAAAAAATCAAAACCAAAGGTTCTTTGATTTTTCAAATTTTCTAAGAATTGAAACTCAAAGTTATTTCAAAAATCCAATACCCACACAACACTATAAAAAAACATGGGCCCTTACCCCACTCCTCCCTCCCAAAATAATAAGAGTTTATGCTAAATTTGAGCATGCAAGAAAACCACTAGAGAAAGTAAGCCTTGTCATGAGCCCATGACTATATACATTTACTTGGGACAAGCACAAAACTATATACATCAACAAGGGACCCCTATTAATATAGTTGGTGAATTACGCACCACTTAGGGATGCAAATCTTTGAATACCTTCTTTTTTGGGTACGTAATTGTCACTTTGGAAAGATTCCACCCTTTACTCTAACCTTCTTAGGGTCAACTACTTTTTCAAATGCATGAGAAAGCACATACAACATTGTGAATTTTCGCAAATACTCTACAAAGTTCTTAATGACAATGGCAGAATCATATTGGAGAGCCAATTACGTCCAATAATCACCCTCCCTTGGGCAGACTCACAATCAATCACCAACCATTCCACCAGGTTCCATCCTCCCAAATGGGGGTTGGCGTTACCTAAGGCGAGGGCGAATTGACCCCCACATTGAGGTCATGGTGAAAACCCCAAAACCCATTTAAATGGCCATATTAGACCCCAAAATTTATAGATTTGAACTTAGGGACTTGAATATTTATAAGCAATTTAAATGGGTTTTGGGGTTTTTACCATGATCCCAACGTGCGGGTCAATTCGCCTTGGTATGCTAGGTATTTTATTATTGGGTATCATTAAATTTGGTACCTTATTAAAGGTAAATTACTACGACCCGTTACAATGTACCTTATATACATAGTAATAATATTTTATTATTTTATTTTCTATATTGGTAGATTCTTTAGCAATATGATTTTTATAGTAATTGTTAATGTGTTATGTATTTAGTGGCATTGCCTACGAAGGCGAGGATATTATTGTGTTTAGATTCATTATAGAGTATAGTAGCAGCTTAAGGGATTTTGGCCCATAAGTAATAAATAATAGGTCTTTTTTTATATTTTTATATGAGGGTTTTTGAAAGATGATATTTTGGACTTGTGTTGAAACTTGAGATTAGTTACAATAATATCTTCGAAAGGGTTTAGGTTTCTTTTGGAGGATTTTTTTTGTGAAGATTATATATATATATATATATATATATATATATATATATTTGCATGGTTGTTGAAGTATTTTGAGTTTTCATAATTCTTCTTTTGCCTTTCAGATACTTCTTAAATGCAAAATGGCAAGGCCACAGTGCGACACACCCCCTTCCCTTGCTAATAAATAGTTAATTATTGTCATGTGTTGGTGAATTTGACTTGCAGGAAGTAGTAAGTTAGTGGGGCTGACTTATTAGCTATAAGAATCTTCTGATACTATCCTTTTGTGCACCTACTTAATGGCTGCCAGTCAGTACCTACCCGATTTTCTTTTGTTTTCTAGCGCCGGGGGCGGGGGGGGGGGGGGAGGGGGGGGGAGGGAAAAAAATTTTTTTCCCAGGTGGGGGCGGCCCATGCGGGTTCAGGGGGGTTTGTGGTTTTTTTTTTTTTTTAATTTTTTTTGTTGTCC
>Ga0116231_10002950_pt1 | contig 35536 bp, 21 predicted proteins | sample S1TSphgellanicum_2_FD_89695 | JGI IMG/M metagenome (GOLD analysis project Ga0116231, IMG submission 89695) | Host-associated microbial communities from peat moss isolated from Minnesota, USA - S1T2_Fd - Sphagnum magellanicum MG | ecosystem: Host-associated > Plants > Peat moss > Unclassified...
TTTACTCTCAATGGATGAGCACAAGCACAAGATATCACAACTGTTTTTTTTTTTTTTTGCTTGGTGCTTTTCTTTGAAATGGAAACAGGTTTAAGCATTTCTTGTAAATTTAAATGCCTTTCCACTTGTGAAAATCAATGATTCAACCCTTCATTTTCTGCCCCATCTTTTGATTCATCTTCATTTCATGCACTTGCAAAAGGCTAAAAATGCATTCTCCTTCTAATAATCACCTTGTGAGAATCCACAAAATCAGCCATATCAACTCTAGAAATGGTAAAAAATGGAGGAGTTGCAATAATATCCTCAATCCATAGCATGTCTTCTATTTTCACATAATTTGAAGAACAAAGGTTTTTTTTTAAAAATGAAAAACACAAAAAACAAAGACATGAACAACTTCGAATCATAGCTTACACTTTGATTTTCCAAACCATGAGCTCACCTTTAAACTTTTTTTCTTGGTCCAAACCAATTGGTTTTCTTTTAAAATGATGCCATGTAAGTTAAATCACAATTTGATTTGTCTTGGTCCTAGATGCCTATCTAAAGCCTTGGAACCAATTTAAAGCTCTTGACCGATAGAAATGCTCAATTTCATTGAACAATGCTCCTTGGACCCTTGTCTAATGTGGGCCTTAGTATTCTCCTTTCAAGATGACTAGAAATCAAATTTTTATATCTGAAGCAACTTTTTAAATATTAGACAAATTTTTTAAAAATTATGGTTTTTTGACAAATTAAAAAAATCAATTTATGCCAAAGCTGCCAAAGTACTATGGTATTAGACCAAAATGTAATCACATTTTTTCCGAAATAAGTCCTTTTGAAGACCCAAACTCAAAATTAGTGCTTGGGACTTCTTTAGTTTAAATAGCGCTTGTATTATTGTTTTCTTTACTCACTTATTTTGAGTTTTTTTTACATAAACATGTTTAGGGCTAAGATATAAGAAATCGATATTGAGAATTTGTTGGAAGTTAGGTCACATGGCCTCATAATTTTTGACATATTACACCAACTACCCAGATAAATCAATTTTAGCCTAACATGCCCAACATGTAGAATTAGTACCTCTTATGCCACCTGAGATTCCTCAATTTTGCAACCCCAGACAAAATTGATTTTAATCTTAAGGCCACTTTACATAAGGGTCCAAGGTCTAAGGATCCAATGAAATAGGCAAATCCTATTGGCTTCAAGCCATAAATTGGACCCATGGCCTATAGATGAGGGTCCAAGACCAAAAAGTGGCAAATTGAGGCTACATGGCACCATTTTGGAAGGAAATCAATGGGTTTGGACCCCCCCCCCAACCAAGCTTAAAGAGGAGAGCTCATGATTTGAAAAACCAAATTGCAAGCTAGGGTCCAAGGCATGGTCCAACTCAAGGATTCAATTTGCTTCAAATGAGGCCAAATTGGTTCCTAAGAATTTGAACCATGGACCCCCATCTATAGTGAGCCTTATATTCAATTTTGGAGTCTTTTTTTGGTTGGTTAGCAAGATGCTCATTGTGTGTTTCTAGTTTTTGTTAGACACTCTATGTACTTCCATTCGTCAGCTTTTTTTACTTCTCACATTGAAGATAGGGATTTGCACCATGAAACTTGGGACTTTGATTATCAATAGTCAAGTAATTATTTTATTTTTCAAAATCCACTTTGATAGTGAAAAAAAAAATTTATGAAAATTTTGGTATGATATTATCATTATTCTAAAATGGCAATGATGATAGATTGTGTACCTTGTGTACATAGGTAGTAGGCCAATGTAGGTAACTATTTCATTCTCCTTAAGGGCCTACACCTATACAAGTTCTTGATGTTTTGAATTTTTCTTTTCAATATTTTGAAATGATTTAAAAAAACATTGCACAATGATTTGTTTGTGTAGTTTGCAATATGGTACCTATCTTGTAGGGAAGTTGAAGGAGGTTCATATTGAGGGATGTAAAGAATAAATAATTATGCTATAGCATTGTCTTTATATACATGCATTTAAGAGTGAAAACCAGGGATGAAAAAGTGGCAACATTGTTTGTTCATTAGTCTTTTCAAAACTATCACAAGTGGAACAAGAACAAGCTTTGTAAAGAGATCTAAGGGTCCATGCAAAATAATGTAAATAAATGCCATGTTTGACATTCAAAAAAAATTGTAACAGTTCAAAACATATTGAGCAATACTTAGCTATTGAGAAAGGTGGAAGGGAACGTGATGAATTCAACCCAAAACATCACAAATCCAACATATAATATACAAATTGGTTTCAATTGCATTGATGGGTTACCCGTAACAACAATAGTTAAGAAATATGGTACAAATTATGATTTTTTCATCGTTTGTGAACTACTTATAGAAACCATGGAGTTGCAAATCCCTATGAAAACCTAGCTAGAAATAACTTGTGGACTTGGTTTACATCAAAGTGGGAATTGAAGCCAATATAAATTTAAGCCTTCAAATAGAGAACATATGTAAAGGATGAAAGCATAGTTAGATGAATAGTTTGGATTGTCACAATCATAGTTTTTAAAGATTATGAATCAACTTAAAATGTAAAATCATGTTCAACATTAACATTGTCAATTTTTAAAAGTATCCATATTAAAACAAACTTCAGTGAAAATTATATTGAAAAATATTGATGAACTTTTTTAAATAATGACATTTCTTTTCATGTATAAAAAATTTACATGTGGATTCAAAAAGTATGATATGATGATATCAAAAAAAAAAAGTGTCATATCAATGAAGTGTGTAAAACTAAAATACATTGAAATTATCTCAATACAAGACATTTTGATTTTCAATATTAATTTACAAAAATTGAAATTGCATCATCTTAGTTATTGAGAGTTGATTTCACATTCAAAACTCTCATGTGGAGTTTTTGACCACACATTTCTAATGATATTTATAAATTCATTTATCAATTTTTTTACCAAAAACATAGGGGAGTGCACATTGGATTAAATAGTTCATTAAATGCCACATTGCCATATTTTTAATTAATGTAAAATATGAACTTTCAAATGAAACTCTTGAACCACACTACCATGTTTTCAACTTAAAACATCTAAAGCAAAATTTGCCAATCTTAAAAGAATATCCCCCACTACAAGATGAACTTGTGACAAAAATACAAAAGATGAAAAATGTTGGACAACTTTTATACATTTTTACATTTCAATTAATTTTAAGAGGTATGATATAATCCATTACTTTTGAAATTTTTCATAATGGCCATGTAGGTTTTACTATCACTAAATAATGGATTTGACAATCTTCAAAATATTACATGAATTAGTCCTTTTGGGCCACAACCACAATAACCATAATATTGCCAACAAATTGGCATGAACATGGTCATGACATGACCTACATAATAACTTGATGAAATGTATTGTGTCCATCCAAGTCTTATACTATAGCCTAGGGTTAGTTTCCACATTGTCAAAATGAATAATTATTTTTTTCAAAAAATTAATTCTTTTAAAAATTTTGAAATTATATATTTTCCATAATTTAATATAATATTGTGATATGAATAGTTAAATTATTCAAGGTGTAGCTTATGATAATCATGATGATTTTCAACATGACAACTTCATATTTTCACAAATTTTCATTTCACTATTTTGAGGATTATTTAATGACCAAACTAATTTGATGGTAAGGTAGTCAATAATGACCAAGTCAGGATAAATCTTGTTCCAATATCAAGGGAAAAAATCTAACAAATCAACGGTACAAAACACATTTAGGTGCTACTGTCAATGCATGGTTGAGTGGACCAATTTGGATGTCACATAAACTAATTTTACAAGGTGGTTGTCATTACAATGCCCATGTTGTTTATATAGATATTGAAATTTACTTAAAGGGACTTGGTTTGAGAATCTGAACTTGAATATCTTTGTGATGCACAAAACCATTTTGCAAAATTTTAAAACTTGTACAAGTTATGGACCTTCCAAGACAACTCATGGATTGTAAGTTTGGATTTCATTTTTTTAATGAACTTTGACATTGTCCATTGGTTGATGTTGCGTGTGTTAAAAAGTTGGAATTAGTTGGATATCATATCAAAGAACTTAATTAATGGGGGAAAAAATCTTGATGATAATGGTACGGTTATATTTATGTACTTTTGAATAGGCTAAAACAAAAGGTTTTCCAAAAAGTCCATATCATATTAAAGGAAGATGTGTTTTAGGCTAAATTTGTATACATGTTTAAAGGAAAAGAAATTTTTTGATGGACAATGATGACATGGAAAAAATACATTCAGCTTACTAATAATCTTAAATTAAGAAAGGAAAATAGACCCAATTTTGGGTTTTTTAAAAGGTAATCATGTGTGGCAAATTGGTCCACTTAACCATGCATCAACCTGCTAAGGGTGGAAAACATCATCACAAATTTCGTGGGCTATGATTTGGTAATATTAATCATGCAAAAATAATTTTTTCATAGATTTATAATGTTCAAATATGAACGTCATGCATTCAAAACATGTATGAAGCACATATAAATAGGATGTATAATTTTAATGTGACTTATAATCATTCATCCTACTTATAGGTGTTTCATATTTGTTTAAACACATGACATTCGTGTCTAAACAATACGAGTTTATGAAAAAATAAATTTTGCACAATAATATTAAACCAAATTGTGATTTAGGATGTTTATGATGAATAGACAAGTTATTAAGGTAGCATCCTTGGCTACAAATGGATACTTAAACTTTTAAAACATGTTCTATTCATAACTGCTACCCATAGGTGTTTACCATCTTCAAATGAAAGGGAAAACAAATGCATCAACTCAAGTTCAGATCTTAATGACAATCATTGTCAACATTAAAAATTACCACAAAATGATTTTGTTCGCAACATCTTGCTTCCTTAGTACCTACACAATTAGATTTAACAATTCAACTAACAAGGAAGTCAAAAGTTAATATGGTCAACTAATTATTGAAATATTTATAAAAATAAAAAACTTTTTAATTAGATCAAATAAGAAGATCCAAACATCATCACATTTGTCCTTGTTAATTGTGCCATTGAACTACAATTTGTGAATGTTATTATGTAGCAACCTTTAAAACATATTTTCAAGGTCAATTTTAACATGTTGATTGCAAATTTTATCAAATAAAAAAATTAAACATGATGCCAAAATGTGATTTTCATGATTGCAAAAATACGATTATTGTCGAATCTTGACATAAATGATGGGTCCTATTTTATTGTGTATGTGTATGAATGTAGTCATGAAAGTAATGTTTTGGTGTAATGAAGATGGATAAAAACCACACATTGATTTCAAGATGAACAACATAAAACCTCAATTTGTGGGTGGTTCCACTTTATAGGTGGACATAAGTGCAAGGCTTGGAAGAAATGATAATAAAAGGTTGAGACAAAATTGAAATTACAAAAACATTCACATTAAACTTTCAAGTAGTAGTTATGGAAGTTAATGCACATATGTTTTTTTCACATTCATTTTGGATGTTCAAAGCAATAATAATGTAGAAAACAATGGTGTAAATTTGGCAAAACCCATTTTGATAATAGTGGAACATTATCTGCAAACTAGTTTTATTACAGGTGAAGTAACAAACATGAATATTGTCAAAGTTATTCCACTATGAATTCCACCCAACATTGAATGGGAAGGGTTCATAATTAATGTTGGGTGGAATGCATAGTGGAACAAGGACATGTTTTGAGGTAGTGGAAGTAAGTAAGTAAGTAAGTAGACCTAGGTAGGTAAATAGACCTAAAGTACCTACTTAACCTAACTAGCACTAAAAGAAAAATCCCACATTTGCAACCAAGTTTTCAACTTATCTTTAATTACAATTTGTAGTTCAAAATGACAAACCCAATTGAAATTTTTTGTAATTGAAATGTATTATTTGCAATTTAAAACCATTAAAATCAATAAATATGAGTCAAAAATGACATTTTAATTGCAAAAATCAACCATGTGTCAACACCACAACAATAGTCACTTTAAACCACTTTAGTTGTAAACAACACTTACCTTTATAATTGAGGGTCGTTTTCAATTATAAACCACAAGTGGATAAAATTCATTTGTTGACATTGCATTTTGTTATCAAATCTCAAGTTGTGAGTTCAATTATGCTGCAAATAAGTTGGTCAAAAGCTTTAACAAATACTTATGTGACACATATCCATAGGCTAGATTTTGTGGACCTAGGTTTGACCATTTTGACATAGGGCTAAGCGAAGTCATGTGGCACCTAAACATTGGCCATCCAACCTAGGTTATGCCACGTGGCACCTACACTAAACCATTTTAATATAGGGTTAATCTAAGCCATGTGGCACCTAGTTAGGCCTAAACATAGGCCACCTAACATTACTAGAAAACATGGTATTTTTTTACTAGCAAATTTAATAAAAGAATACCCAATTTGAACAAATGTCAAAAAGACCATTCCATCATTTTGGACAAATTGATTTCAACATGTCCATTATGACTGGGGTGGTTTTTTTACTAGTAGAGTATGGACCATTAGATTGGTTGTTTTGATTCGTCATTTTGACTACTCAGATTTCTGCATGTATGAAAAAAATTGTGGTGGGTAGGTAGGTAAGTAGGGAGGTTGTAAAAAGGCATGTAGGCAGGTCATAAAAGGTAGGTAGGTAGGTAGGTAGGTGGTAGCTTACCCTATCCTACTTGACCTACCTTAACCTAACCTAATATATTATACTTGGCCTACCCTACCTACCTTAGCCCCTTAAGCAAATATATAGGTTATAATGTTAGGAATTGAACCTTCGACCTCCCCAATAATAAACCAAGTTTTTAACCATTGGATCACACCATCAAAGGTGTTCAACTTTTGTCAAATTTTTTTATTTCACATATTTATTTCGACATTTCGTTACAAGACTATGAGGTATGAAGGTAGGTTATAGGAGATAGGTGGGTGGGTGGATGGGTAGCTAAGTATTACATTTAGGTAGGTGGGTTGGTAGGTAGGTACTACATCTAGGTGGGTGGGTTGGTAGGTAGGTAGGTAGGTAGGTAGGTAGGTTGTAAGATTATAAATGGGAAGTAGGAGTTAGGTATGTACTAGGCATAAGATGTCCCATTTGACTAGAGAACATTGGGCATTTTGATTAATGATGATTATATGTCCCATTTGATTAAAACCCATTGGCCATTTTGATTAAGGTTGTCTAACTTGACTAAATGTATTGGTCAAATAAATCAATCTAGTCAATTTGATTAGTCAAAAAATACATGTTTTGGGCCTCATCAAAATGGACATGTCCATTAGTAAAAAAAAGACCAGTAAGTCAATTTGAATCATTTGAAAAACCATGTTTTGTAATAATGTAGGTTAAGATATGTGGCATAAGTTAGGCTAAGCCCCAATTCCTTATGTGACCCTTAGGTTAGGCTTAAATCTAGGCCATATGTTAACTAGTTTCAAAAATCATATTTCATTTTGGGTTTAACCTTTAAGGTCAAGTAAATAATCTATCAACTACCTTAAGTTACTTAGACTATTTAAGCTTCCTAATAACTACCAATTAATCTACCTAGCCTAGGTAATATATTTGGCCTAAGTTAGGTAAATTAATTAGTTACAACTTGGTCATAACTGTTACGTACATGCTATTTATTAAAAATTATCTAACCAACCTAATATTTATTAATTTAATTTACTACCTATTATTAACCTTTTAACTAACATAACTTATGTGGCACCTAGGTTCCTTCTAGACTTTGGCCATGCCATGTGGTAATTAGTTTAAGCTAGTTTAGATTTAAACCACACCTAGGTTAGGCCCCAACCTAAGTTAAACCCCCATCTAGACCATACCATGTGGCACATAAACTATGTGTAGACCTAGACCAAGGTAACAAATGTGGGGAAGGGAACAACTTCCTTTTAGAAGAACGGGATTAATTTGCTTGAATAATAAGTTTCCAAATGTTTGGAAATAAATTATAATGGGTATAATTGAAACTTTGTCCAAATCAAATGCTTTTTATACCATTGGAAATTCTCAAAACATAAATATGCAAAATGAGCTTGCATTTTTTATTTGAAGCTATGAACTAAAAAATATTGCCAAAAAAAGAACTAAGGGTCAAATTTTCATATCCCTTTGCTCCCCAAGGCAGTTTAATCCTTTTTTCCTTGGGGGGACTTGGAAATTTGACTCCCAACTTTTCTTTTTCCCATAACTTTTAATTCATAGCTTCAAATTGAAAATGCAAGATCATTTTCAAAATCTACACTTTGAGAACTTTTGAATGGTATAATTTTTTTTTGATTTGGATAAAGTTTATCCCTTATAATTTCTTTTCAAACATATGGGAACTTGTCCCATTTCTCTTCATGAAATTGTTCCTTAAGGGAAGTTGTTATCCTTGGGAACGTAATTGGACCTATCAAATTTATAAAAAAAAGGGGATTAAGTTGCCTTGAGGAGTAATGGGAGTTGGAAATTTGATCCTTTGCTCTTCTTTTTGCCATAATTTTTAGTTCATAACTTCAAATCAAAAATGAAAAGTCACTTTCAATATCCATGCTTTGACGCCTTTTCAATGATATAAAAAAAGTTTGATTTGAACAAAATTTACCCCTATATTTTCTTTTCAAACATTTGAGACATGAAATTTTAATTCAAGTTGAAATGAAGTTGTGATAAATTTGGAAAATATAATTTCACATGTACCAAAGTTGGGGTTAAATTACAAATTTGTGCATACTATTCCAAACAAAGTTCCAAATTTGTGCATAATGTTTCATCCAACATGGTATTATTTCATCCAACATTAATATTGGATTATGAAAATAGTCGAACTTTTGACATGATGATGCCATGTCACTTGGGAAACATGACATTTGGTGATGTCACAACACCAAGTTGACCTTTCAACTAGATGCCAATTGGGAAGTAAGTTGATGCCAAAAATATTTTGGAAGCAACTCCCCCAATCAAGGATTGTATTCAATTGTCCACCAAATTGGTAGACAAGTTGATTAATTTGGTAATCACTATTAAATTATTTAAATATTTACAAACTCATAATTGTAATAAAAAATGATTTGGTTCAAAAAAGGGTTTTTCTTCTAGTGTAGGTAATAGGTAGGTAGATAGGTAGGTGTACTTAAATTAGTTACATAACCTATGTCATAACTAGGTAGGTAGCAACCATGCTACCTACCTATCCTAATTAATATTTAGTTAGTTAGGCTTAATAATTATCATATAATGTTCAAGTTGACTAGAAAACCATTGGTCATTTTGATCAAACATGTCATTTTGCTTTGTTCAAGTTGATGAGATGTCTCATTTGATTAAAATCCATTGGTCATTTGGATCAAGGTGGTCAATTTTTTGTTCAATTTGATTACATGTTCAATTTAATAGTTAATCAAATAGGTCATTTTAATCAAGTTCACTATTTAAAAAATACACATGTGATTCAAGCCATGGGCCTTTAGTCAAAATGGACATGTTCATTGATCAAGGTGAACAAGGTAGTAAATTTGAACAACTTAAAAAACCATGGATTGCAATTGTGTTAATTGCTTCCACAATGTTGCATTTTTTAGATCAAACATGCCTTGTGTAGTGGTAATCTAAAATGATGGTGACAATTGTTACAATCCTTTAAGCATAAAAAATGTGGCAAAAAATCATTTCCCCAACATGCATGGTTCTTGAAAACAAGGTCCTTTTGGTAGTAAGTTACATTGGGTGTGTTGGGTCTTTGCTAATCAAAGAATGAAAACCACCAAACATTTGCAAAACTTTGTAACAATTTTTTGTGCCAAAAAGTTCATTGCAAAGATTGTTTGGAAACACCAAATGCTTTTATTACTCATGTGCAATCATTAGTTTGACAACCAAATTCACATATCCCATAAGTTTTTGAATGACAAAATAATTGCAAATTTAATGCATACGTAAAAGACAAAAAAAACACATTCGATGTATATTTCATTTGCATGCCGCAAAAGGTTTTCAATGTAAGCTCTTTTTCATCACATCAGGTGGTGGTTTTACAAAACTTCTAGTGAATGAACTCAAATTTTTTATCCAATAACCACTGAAGAGCTGTATGATTCTAAAATTTCATGTATGGTTCTATCAATACCCATAAACAAAACTCCCGTTTGGGTTGATTATGTTGTGGTCATGAGTTTTATATGTATTCCAAAGGTGATTCCAATGTTCATCATGTCAAAATATTTAGTAGTTTTAATAACGACCATGAACAACTATTGAGAATGTTACAATGTTGAATTCCAATAGCTTACACCTAAAAACATCATGAACACAATGGGCAATGTTGAAATCCTCTTTAATGGAATTTGTTGTTCCCAATTTTGCCACTTCTTCTTCAATTAGAATTAACACAATTGTTTGCACAATCATCGCATAGCTTGATTTAAATGTACATATGTCAAAATCAAGTTTCAAATTACAACTTTCACTTTATTCCAAAGCTTCAAAGCAATCATCACATGGTGCTTACAAGAATAAAATAATCATGGACCATGGATTTGGGCATGGCTAATCCCTTTCATGTTCCCTTAGTTTGCCATCCCCTTAGGCCTCTTCTTCAACCCAAGTAGTCCACCTTCTCCACCCATTAACCCATTCCAACCTTATTACTAGTGAACAAACACCTTGACCAAACAATACAAATGACTAAATGGGAAGTGAGGCAATATTGTAGAGAATAAGGTAATGAGGAGCAACATGTAATAAATGCAATCACCCTAAATTTAGACCTAGATGATAATGGCCATTTAAGGTCATTCAAGTGAAATATTACTTTTTAAAGCATCCAAAAATAGTAGTTTTAAGAAATATTGAAATTTTAAATAAGTAATTTTTAGATAAAATAATTTCATTACCATCAAACTTGAAAAGGTAACACATTATTCAATTAATTTCATTTGGTTTGTTACAAGTTATTATTGCTTATGTTCTACAATTAATCTTAAATAACATGTGAAGGAATACATACCAAAAGTTGACTAAGTGCATATCTAAGCCCAAACATTTAACATGATTCAATTACCATGTTATATAATTGCAACAAATTGTTGAACTAGGTGCACGAGTCCTATCAACATGGAAATGATGTCTTAGAACATATCCACCCCATGCTTATTTGGGCATCTATTGGTGTTAATTATCACATCGAACATACAATGTTAAATCATCTCCCAATCCCACACATAAAACTATTTTATAATATAAAATGAAATCTACTATTTAAATGTCGTTGTAGGGCCAATAATTTTGGTTGGCAAATACATATTTGGAGGCCCAAAATGAGTTTCGCATTATTTGAAAGTTGTACTTTCCTTAGAATATGTTTTAAAAAGGCCATTTTATTGTTGTGGCTAGACATATTCTTAGTTTTATACTTAACAATTCTCCAACGTCCACTTGCTTGGCCCTATTTAACACTAAAATGTTTTTAAACATTATATTAACTTTGGTTTTAATACATATTTTAAGGTGAAGGTGGGCATAACAACTCATTAAATATGAATCCCTTTTATTTACCAAAGCCTTTCTAGGTTTTGGGAAAGTGAGAAAAAAAATTCTACAAATAATTAAGAAAACTAATCAAACAAGGATGTGGTAATATGAAATCATCTAAGAATTTGCAATTGGATATTGAACAATGTAAATGGTTCTACTACATGGCATGGTTAGATTATTTATATTTGCAAAACTTGACCACATGGATGACATTCATAAATTGGATGAAATTGATGACATAGATTATGCTTACAACGTAATGTTGATCCCATGGATAAATTTGAAATGATGACATTTTGAAACAAAATTGAACCATATGAATGAAACTCATCACCTGGATGAGATTGGAGCATATTGATTAAACCATTTCAATTTGTATGGATGCAAGTTTCCACATGCATGAAAGTGATGACATGGAATTATAAGGCTTTATGAACAAAATTCATGATTCATATGTGACATTGATTACATGTATGGAACATGATCACTAAATAAATTGATGATAATAATGAATTGGATTACATGGGTTGAATTGAACCATATGGTTCAACCTCATCATAGAAATGAAAGTCATGACTTTAAGGTGATATTTAAAAAATGGATGAAATCGATAGCATAGATGATGATAATGATATAAAATGGACATTGACAAGAACAACACTATTGAAACATAACACATGGATGCAATTAATTATTTGAATGAAAATTGATTACAAGGTTTAATCTAGGTTGAATGTTGAAATTTGAAGCCTATGGTTTCCATACACGAGTGTAATTAAATTCATGTGTTGTTGAATTTCAACCATATCATTAACTCCATTTGGGTTCATCCATGTTATTGCATGTCGTCTTTATTGTATTTTCCATCATCATGTATTCAATTTCATCCATATTTGGCAATTGCATTTAGTGTGTAAGTTTTGCAAACTTATAAATTTCATCCACAAACACAATTCATCTACCATCAAATTCTTTTTCATAGAGTTCATTTTAATTCATATTGTCAATTACAATATGCCTGGTAAATTTCATCCATGGACATGTTGTAAATCAAATCATGCAAAGTACAATTCATATCCATTTACACTTTCATCTTTGATTAATACATAAAAGAGATATTAAATTCATTAAATATGGTTAGATTTCATCCATTTGTATGATAAACTTCACTCGGTGCAATTGTTGGTTAAGAACATTGATTTATAGTTGTGGAATATTTATTTGTTGAAATTGTTTTTTGGTTTCATCCATGTCCTCAAATCTCATTTACTCAACAATATTTTTTCCTGAGCTTCCTTTTTCTTTTTGTCATTTGCACCCTTTTTTTTCTTCCTACCAAACATTTTCCATACCTATCCAATCCTCCTTCCCAAAAATTCTCTTCATTTGAAAGGTCATGCTACCATCTCAACTTGGCCAAAAACACTTGACCACAATGGAATTGGTATCTTGATTGAGCTAGTGTGAAAACACCTTTTTTAAAAAAGTTATCTTTTGGAAGGAGTGCACATTATGGTGCAATTAGGGATTCATGGCATGGGAGGTACAATTATCACAATTTGTGAAATTTGTATGTGTTTCAAACAAGAAAATGAACCCATCAAATACTTTGAGAAAAAAAAAGGTTTTGAAATTTTTTCATAAATTTTTGAAAAACATTTTGAAACATAAAAATTTGCATTTCCCAAAGTTTATGGTTTAAGGACAACCTGAAGTTTGAACTTTGTTTTGGCTGCTCCATTGTTGTGCATGCATCAATGAACTATTGTCTTTAAAGAACCCTAAACCCTAATCTTAGTACCAGCTTCAATAGCTTCAATCTCTCTTAAAATGAATGAAAGAACCCTAGAACCTTAAACCCTAGCCCTAGAAGTGGCTTCAATCTCTGTGAAAAAGAAGAACCCTCGAATGCAAAACCCTAACCCTAGAACCAGAACAAGTTTCATCTTCTTCAATCTGTGTGGAGACGATTTGGTCGACGGAAGTTTTGGAATCGCGCTTGTTTGTTGCAGTTCGTGATTCTGTCCTTGCGTGATTTTCTTTCTCGTCGTGACAATGTCGTCTGTCGCGCGCAAGCGGAAACGGGCTAGCGGAGTTTCTTCTGCGACGAATTCGAGTAGGAAAAAACCGTTTCTGACACGACCTTTGACGAAGAAGAAGGCGAAGGCGAAGGGTTTGCAGAAGGATGAGCAAGAAACCCTAGGAGGCCGTGCAGCGGAGAAGAGCGGAGTGCAGTGGTGCGCGAATAAGGACCAGGCGAAATGGCTTACGGCCTCTTTTCACTCCGCCCTCGGGACTGCACTTTCTCCTCTTGAGCTGGATCCTATCACAGGTTTGAGCCGATCCATCTCTCCACCGATTCCGGCCCAGATCGGAAAATTCAGCTTTATGTTTTCTATTTTTCTTCTGCAATGATGAAGCCACAATCCTAGTTGACAGGTTGATGATGCCGAAGGTTTGTAAGTGGTCGTCTTTTCAAACTATGTTCGCTGCATTCAAGGGCAAACCATTTGCAACAATCATAATCTAGGGTTTCAGAGTTCTCTGTGGAAAGATTTGCTTGTCACCCCTACTTAGAGCTGTTCCAGGAGTGTCCTTCTCTGGTGAGGCTGTAGCTGTGACAACATACACAGCCATGGAAATAATGGTGTTTTCTCTTCCATTCAGGATTAAGCATGATGACCTCTGTAACTTTGTCTGCTACTTTCTGGCTGTTCACATATCCTGCATGGTGGATTGAATTTGCTGAATTGACATAGTTCCATCTGTTGAAGTCATTTGTTCAAGGTTCAATGTCAAAAGGTTGAAATGGTTGAATTCTGACAGCAAGAAAAAGGGGTATCTGTGCCTGTTTCAATGCTTTTCTCTGAATCCTGGAACTTTAGGAGATGAGGTATCAACTAAGGTGGTGTAGATGTGGTGTTGACTGGGCGGCATTTTCCTGAGTTTTACTTTGTTATGTTGTGTGTCCCAGAACAGAAGACAATGTTGTTCAGCTCACAGAAGATTGTGATCATAGTGTGGACAAGCTAGGTACACATATGAAGCCCCTGTTTGGTCCTACTTGGAGGGAGGTTCTCTGTGAGGAAGCCAGGGTGGGTGATCCTGGCAGCCCTGTTATACTGGTCCTCTGCAGCTCGGCAATTCGTTGTGTTGAGCTTCTTAGGTGAGGCATTGTCATTTTACTTTCAAATTGTTGTTGTGGAGGTTTCTCTGCAATCTCATTGCTATATGAGCTTCTTGGGTGAGTCATGTAAGCCATAATTTGTTGTGCAAAATGTATTCTCCATTTTGAGAATGCAACACACTTTGTTTCCACCTGTCACTCCTAGGCACATCTCATCTGTGTGCCTCCATTACTCTTGTCTCCAGTGTAGCAGAGTGGTGATTGTGCATGTGAGAGCTGCTTTAGAAGAAGCAAACAGGGCTCTTTGACAGAGGTAAATTGTGTGGGATGACAGGGGAATGAAGATGTTCACAAGCAAGTGTAAACCTGCCAAGCTGTTTGCAAAGCACATTAAGTTGGAGGAGCAGGTGCATTGGCATCACTTGACCAGTCAAAGCTCTCTTTGTTTCTTTCACATTTGCTGCTGAATGGATGGAGGAACATGCAACATGATAACACTAGAATTCAACCTTTTTGTTTTGATACTGAAAAGTCTTGCACAAATTGATGGGACTGATTTACTTCTTGTGTATACAGATATCATTGTTGGAAAAACATGTCAATATAGCTGCAGGAACGCCAAACAGGTCTGTCCAACTGGTTTCTTCTTGGATTTATAAGGTTGTAGGCTGCAGATTTTCATTGTATTCTGGATTTTTTCCCTGTTGGTTTTTATGCATCCAGATTCTCTGTGGTTGAGTTTCACTATCTGTTATCTTATTGCCTTGGTGCATTACTTATTGTTGAGTTGTCACACCAGGGAAGAGGTTCTGAGTCACCCTTGCTCCATCGAGCTTATGTTCAAAACTTTAGTTTACCTGGTGAACTGTCCATTGACTCTTAAGGACTAGACAATGATAATGAAGAAGTTTCTCATTTTGAGGGGAGAATTCAATCTGGTTTGGAAATAGTTAATGGGGAGTGAATTGAAGAGTTTCTCTGCAGCATTATATTCTGGTCTGGTAAGGGTTTCCTCAGGTTTTGTCATCTGTCGTTGACCTGGTATTTTTGAGACACAACACTTTTCATTTGCCTTGGTCTTGTGATTACTGTGTGTAAAATGGGGCTGGCTTCAAGGGTTAATCACATTGACCACTATAAAACTTCCATATTCTTTAAGGTTTAGTGTTCTCAATTGACATGGAACTGATCAGGAAATTGCTGTTTGTAAGTAGCCTGTTAATCTAGGGTATGACAATTGGATGTTGGCATGACAGGGTGCGGAAGCTGATGGATATAGGGGCATTAGGGCTGGGACGCTTGTGCCTAGTTGTGGTGGACTTGCATTGTGATGCTAAGGGTTTAACAGTGCTAAGTGTTCCACAAGTCATGTAAGTGTCTTACATTCCATAGTCAACTCCACTACTTGGATGGAATTGTGGGTGTCTCTACATCTGAGGCTTAGATGCTTGCTTGCAGAGGGGCAAGCTAAGAATGAACTTTGTTGCAGAACTTAGATCTTTTCATTATTTTTTGCCCCTCGAGCAGATTATTACTTATCTACACCCACCATTGGTACCTGGTGCAGTCAAATGGGAGTCACTGTCATTCAGGATGATGATTATGGTCTCATAGTTTGTGAGTGAGATATATAAGACCATGACTGAACTTGTCATTCTTGTTTTGGTATGGTTGAAATCAACATAAAAGTTACCTCCAAAGTGTTGTGGAGGTTTCTCTCCATTTTCATAGATTCTCTTTGTATGGGGTATTGGTAGAGCAGATGTATGGCTTTAACAACTCAGTGGTGCTAGATATATTATGTTGAGATAGACCGTTGTTGACCTCTCAAGCCTCTTTTATTGGTTTCAATTTTAGGTTACCAAGTTGTGTTACTGAGTTGACTGAGGATGGCTCCATCTTTTGCAAGGAGTCATCTTGCCATTTCAAATCATTTTCAGAACCTCATACTAACAGTGTGCCTCTTTTGGTCACTGCAGGAGAGATTTTTGGGAACTTTACAGAGCACACCTGCATCAACGTGTAGTTGCAAAACAAGTACAGTTTTGTCTCTACTAAAACCAGTCGATGAAAATATTTGTGGGGAGATGGCCATATTTTCAAGAGGAAGAAACTTGGGCATCATTTTGAGACCTTCATGATTGAGTTCCATTAGCTCCTATCTGTGAAGGAGAGACTGCACAGCAGTAGTGCAGTGATTGAACTCAAACAGCACCTTGGACTCTTCTTTCTGACACTTATCCATTGAATCCACCAAGGGAATTAATTCAAAAGATGAGTCAGATGCATTTACTTGTCATTATGAACTCTACATGGTGTTGCATGGCTGTCAAATTCTTCCAACTCACAAATGTGGTGCACCAAATATATTGGCTTGGACCTTGCATGATACACTGACCTAAGAACCATGACTAGTTGGAGTTGAAGAAGGTTTACCTTAAGTACACTGATCCAGCTAGTTGTTCCTGCTGGTGGATACAGGTTCTGGACTGAATGACAGTTTGGGATCTGTGGGTTTATGTGTTACATTCAGCTTCAGCATACACTGTGGTCTGGAATTGTAAGTGCACCATCTGACTTGTATGCTCCATGAGATTGAACCATGGAGGCTTTTTCCATGAGTTGGTGGTCTTATAGAACTGTATCTACTCTATGGCTATCAATGATATTCCATACCTCAAATGTACTATATGCAGATCACTTTTTAACAAATGTTTTTCCCTCCCAACACAGGGCCCTGTTTAGTATTTGGTAGGGTGGTACACCTTCTCGTTGGTAGTGAGCTCTGAACCCTAGAAACCTTCTCAGACCACTTTTTTGGCTGCTCTATTGTCAATGTAACAATGGCACTTGTTCACTCTGCCCACAGGGAAGTGAGTACACACTGGTGTAGGATTTGGGCATTAAATTTTGGCTCAAACTTGACCCAGTGTGTGAGTGACATCTGGAATACTATGTGTGCATATGATGGATGGGCATGTTGCATAGGAGTTCATGCATCTAGATGAGAAATTCTTGATTCTGTAAGGGAAGTTTAGTTTGAAGTTTGAACCTCCATAAAGGACAGAGTCATCATGCATTGCGCTGCTTATTTCTTCCCAAAATAAAAGAGAATTCGCTGAAATCCTTGGCAACACCATGACATGATTAGAGAAGGCCCACTTACAACAGCATAATGACCTGTAAAATATGATTTGGATGAAGTTTAGTCTATAAATAGCATGACACTAAGACCAGCGTGTTTTGGAGGCTGTTGACTATAATTTGGAAGTTCAGGCTTCGAATAGTGTGCAACTAAGATTTGGACCTGAGTATATGCAGAAGTCTTCAAAAGGTTTGGAAAAAAATATCATAAACTTTGAATGGCTGGGTTTAGAAAGTCCAACCCTAAACCCATTTCCCCATGTTTCATCATTATAAGTGAGGTGAAAAAATCATTTGCAGACTAGTTTGGATGTGGGAGACATTGGTAGAGACCCACCTACCAAGTGTTGGTGGACCATGGCACAGAATCAGAGATAGACTGGTCTAAGAATGAGTTCACTTTTGAGAGTTTTAGGGGTACTTCAATTGTAGATTACTTCTCTCATTGAAGTCCTCCCTGAGTTCTGCATATCACATGAAGAATATGATAAGGATTAGACATTTCATCATGATACTTGATGTACCTATCATGTATCTATGAAGAATCCAAACACAATAGTTCTACACCGACTTCAATGATATTGGTTAATTATGTAACATCAATTAGGTTAATCTGAGAGCATGCCATTTTGCACATGCCCATTGATCCATGGAACAATTGTTTAGTATGTTATTCAATGGGCTTGTGTGGGCTAGCACGGACCTAATGAACAATGGGAGTTTTGGATTGCAAGCCATCAAAGAAAAGAATTGTTGCTAGTGTGGGTTTGTCTCAACCTAAGAATACACACACTGCAAGCAAAATAGAGTTGTTGGGGATTGCAAAAAGGAATTGAGAATGATGTGACAACTCATGAAAAGGAATTGAAGATATAAATGTTGGGGATTGTGAAAAGGAGTTGAGAATGATGTGAAAACTTGTGAGAAGGAAACTGGGGCGCATACCATAATCACAAAATGTACATATGCACACATACATATAAGAACCCAGCCTAAAATGGAAATGTTGGGGATTGTGCATATTTGAGAATGACAATGAGAAAACTATTGCAAACCTTGTGCAAAGAGATACATGTACAAACACATCCCCATACCGGAGGAGTGTGGGCAATTGTGTGACAATTTGTGCACAAGCGTAACACATACTTAAAGTACTCCAATTAAATTCCTAATTGTATATTTGAGGGTACCTTACTCTTATGAATATCCATCCTAATCTCAAGGAGTAGGTGTGACAGCCTTCACTCTCCCATGCCTCATAATCTTCATGTGTTTAGGTTCATGATGATAACTTTCACCTTTTGCTTTCAAATAGGTAATGCCCACAACTGGGGGACATTTCCAAATTGCAGGGCCAAATTCAACTAGGGTAGCCAGGCCGATCACTGAACACTTAGTGTCTCGGTGGTCTGCGAATTTCTGGAGAGTGCTCCTTTGAATTTCATGGCCAAAGAGGAATTTTAGCCCTAATATGTTCACACCCACAGAAAGTTGAATCGTTGAAAAAGATGAAGAGATAAGTCAGATGTGACCCTCCAAAGTAGGGGGGCGGGGGGGGTGTCAAATAGTGGAAACGAAAAACCACCGCACACTTGGAAGACCATTGCCGAACACCCAAAAAAGTCTTTGAAAGTCGCTCTATTGCCTTTATGGTTCCAAGATGATTTGTAGATCATAAGGTTGCGCTCTTATAGCAATTTAAATCACTTAAATTGAACAAGAAATGAGAAAGTTATGAGCATTGAAGGTAAGAGGGGTAGAAGAGAAGAAAAGAGAAGAAAAACGCGTTTTATAACTTGGAAAAGCTTATGTCTCTTCTTGCTCTTCTATAATTACTCCTTTGCCTCTGCTGTTCAAAGACGAATTGAAGAGCTCAAGTTAGCGTTCCCGTAACGTTTTAAATCACTCAAAATGAAGAAGAGATGAGGAAGGTATTAATAAAATGTTCGGTCATAGGTGGTGCTCGGTCATAGGGCAAGATACCCTATAGCCTCATCCTGGCAGTTTGTGTGTGTGTGTGTGTGTGTGTGTTTTTCCCCATTTAAAACCCACAAAAACACACATAGGTATTATTAAGATGGGCGATCAATCATATGTCAGAGACCACATAAGCATTGTATGAACCGTGGTGTGAAATGATCATATGCCAGTGATCACACATGTAATGTTAATCATGGCCATGAATGATCATGTGTTGATGCACATATATGTAGCTATTGTATGAACCATGGCATGAATGATCATATGCTGATGATCACATAGGTTGGTATTATACAAACCATGGCTGTGAAGCATCATATGCATGCGGATGATCATATAGGTAGCCATTGTACAAACCATGTTTGAATGATCATATGCTCATGATTGTATAGCTGGGTATTATATGAAACATGGGTGTGAACGATCACATACCAGTTGTCATATAGGCATGCATTGGATGAACTATGAACCGTGGGTGTGAAAGATCATATATGTTGATGACCATAACAGGTATTGGATGAACTATGAACCAATGGTGTGAAAGATCATGTATGTTGATGACCATAACAGGTATTGGATGAACTATGAACCATGGGTGTGAAAGATCATATGTTGTGACTATAACAGGTATTGGATGAACTATGAACCATGGGTGTGAAAGATCATACATGTTGATGACCATAACAGGTATTGGATGAACTATGAACCATGGGTGTGAAAGATCATACATGTTGATGACCATAACAGGTATTGGATGAACTATGAACCATGGGTGTGAAGTGTGCAACATTTTTTTTGGTTGAATTTCCTTTAGTTCACAAAAGCAACAATTAATTTAACAGTCAGCAACAACTCTATGAAAGAAATACATACAGAAGATTAATGGAAAAGGAAAGGGGAAAAAAAAGGGGCCAAAAAAAGAGTGAAATGAATGAATGACGAAGTGATGAAAGTAACAAAGAAACATTAATTTTGTTTCTACCTATCTAATTGTTGTGTGTGTCTTTGTGTGATTTGGTTGCAATTTGATTGTGTTCCATTTTAGTGCAAAGAAGAAGAAGAAGAAGAAGGAGGAGGAGGAATGGGTACAAAGCGGTGAAAGCTCTAAAGCACAAAACCCAAAATAGCGAATCAGTTAGGGGAAAAATACCTACAATACTCGCGTTTTCTTTCGCAACACCTTTGTTATTGTTGTTGTTGTGGGTCCTTTGTTTTTTTGGGTATTGTTGGTTTGTTTTGTCGTCGTCGTTCTCTGGTGCAAGAATGCTGTTGCTGCTGCTAATGCCGCTGTCTTGTGAAGCACACTGACTGTTCTGTTGGTGTTGTTGTTGCATGAGCTTGCTTTTGCATGCTTCCTTTCGCTTTGTACGTTCCCTCTTACGATTTGTATATCTTTGAATTTTGTGAGCCACGCGGCGAGTTTTGTGGACACGCGTGAAAGGGAAAGCTGGACGGGAGAGGGGATAATCGTGTAGTAGTAGGGGGTGGTGGTGCTAGAGGAGGAGGCGTAGGAGGAGGGTTGGTCGGGGTTGTTCCACAGATGGGGGACTATGGTGGCGGCTGGCGTTATGCGGGTGCTGCTACTGCTGATAGTCGGCGCGGCGGATCCACGCCCACCAAGCGTACGCGTCGAGATTATGGTGCGTTTTTGTGGTGTTTTTCTTCTCTTCTTTTCCGCTGATATACTTTTCTTTGTTGCCTTCGTATCTGGAGAGCTTTCCATTGAGTTTTATGAACTCTCCGTGTCTTGTGCTTCGCATTTTGCAGTTCCTTCTTTGTACCCTTGTAAGCACCCTAGTTAGGGTTTTACATCATTTCCGCCTACTGCTGCAGTTCCTTCATTGTATGCCCTTGCCCCGGTAGCTTTCTGCTGTCCTGCCAACTGCTCCTTGTTCTTCATGATCATCTACTTTGCAGATCAGTGCACGTTGTTAGCTATACACCAATGGTTTATGATATGCTTGCATATGGCATCATGAGTATGGGTGTTCTCTCGGGAAAGCAAGGAAAAAAAATCCTTTCCTGTTAGTCTGTTAGATTTTGTGGCGTTTGTTTGTATCTTTGTTGGGTTTTGGTTTTCCCTTTGGTTTTATGGTTTTTTCTCCCGCCCTTGGTACTGAGTCGTTACATGTCTTGAGTTTTGAAAAATGAGAGGGTTAGCAATCATGCTGCAAGAGGTTTGATGGCCAAAATACAAACCCTTGAGTTTGGCAGTACTTTTGTGTTTCAATATGGTTTCATATCCTTGCAGAAGATGGACCACCTGTACGAGGAGCTTATGGTACTCCTCGAGCAGGAGAACGTGACATGGGTTATGGAGCTCGGGACAGGGGTTATGATGACCGTGGACCCCGTGGTGGCTGGAGAGATGCGGATGGTTTGGGGGGAGGTGGAGACCTTGTGAGAGTACTACTCTTATCAATTCCACTCTACCAGTCTGAATCAGATTGTTCTGCTAGGGAATAAGTTGTATTTGTAAAATCTGTGGTCATGAATGTTTTCTGTGAGGGTCTGAGTTTTGAGAATCTGGTTCTCAGGAACGCATCTAGCTGGCCTATGCCATGATGGTAGAATAGTGAAGGTGGAAAATGTGGTTGTGTTGGAGCTTAGAGAGACTTGATAACTTGGTGCTCTATTTAATGCAGATCTTGTGGTAGTATTTGCAATCCCTCTGCTAAGGTTATAAGATCACTTTCCACCTGTGCGTATTGGAATTCTTTCTGTTTCAGATGCAATATGGAGGTGGAGGGATGGGTGGCAATGATCTAGGCATGGGTCCAGGCCTTGGCATGCCTGGTGGAGGAGGTGTCAGCTTGGGGCCCCTCACCTTGGTAGGTCTTCCTGATGACCCTCCCATCCTGGGGCATGGGGGACGCATGGTGGGCCTGGATGGGGGAATGGGTGGTAGACCTGGGGGGCTTGGTTTAAATGGTGTGGCAGCAGAGGCGGATGCTCTTCGTGGAAATGTCGATGTACTTCCCCCTGATGCATCATCAACGCTATTTGTGGATGGGCTCCCTCAAGACTGCACTCGCAGAGAAGCAGCACGTATCCTTCATGAGAACAAGTTTTATGATTTTTGCAATGTTTTCTGATTCTAAATATTCCCAGTTTCTGTTGTCTCTTCTCTTACACTTTTCTTCTGTTTCTCAAGTATTTTTCCTTCTCATTTTTTGTCTACTCTTCTTGGTTTTTCATGTTGGAGTCTTCTTGCCTTATCTTTGTACACTGGTCAGCATCAGACCTAAGTCTTTCTGTTACTTTTGGATTTGTGACAGAAACTCACTATTTGGGTTGATATCTGATGGTGGCCTATGTCATGTTGGAAACTGATGAACCTACCATACATGTTGATGTCCACTTCAACTTGTGGGAGGCTTTCATTATTTTCCACACCACATCTTTGTCATATTTTACTCTGTTCTCTAGGGTTGGGGTTCTTCCTGTTTGCTGATATGATGTCTGATCTGAAATCTCTACAACCTTATAGTGAGGGCATCTCTCAATTCTATTCAGGTTGACAAAAATTGTAATATGGAGAAAGTTCTCAGTTCTTATGAATATATGTTACAGAGCTAGTGCACTAGGGGAGTTTTTCCTTTGTCATATGCTGTCACACCGCTGGTCCTGGTTGCTTGAGACAGTTGTTCATTCCTGAAATGCCTTGCTCCAGATATTTTCCGCCCGTTCATTGGCTTCAAAGAAGTACGCCTTGTTCACAAAGATGCAAAACGGGTATGTGACAACCAAGATGTTCCCTTACTTTATGATTGTCCTCTTTTTAATTAAAGGTGCTGAAATGCAAGCAACTATCTTGATAGGATGATGATTAACAACATTTTGGGGAATGGTGTTGAGACTCTCAAGTTGAGAACAGATACCCATGCGTGCTCCGTTAGAGCTTACTCATTTGACAGTTCACTATCTATCTACACATGGAGTGGGCACAATCAGCCCTGCTCTGTACATGGATATCCTCGTAGTATTCACCCATTTCTACAATATTTGGTTCCTTGAAGCCACTGATTTAATTGGCAGGTGGATGGTGGGAAGGTGGTACTTTGCTTTGTGGAGTTTGCGGATCCCAGATGTGCAGCTACAGCCTTGGAGGCATTGCAAGGTTCATCTCAAACTCAAACTAAGTGTGCTTGAAAGCTTGCAGATAGCTAAAGTAAGAGAAGTCAATGGTTGTTGGCCTGTGTTGTTTTTCAGGTCAGGGGTTTCTGCTATGTGTCATACATAATATTTTATCTATGTGGGCACTTGGGAATATTGTGCAATGTTGTAATTTTAGTGTACTGGGGTTCCTCTCGTCTGCTCTAGATGCAAATCAGAATGTTGTCCAGATATTGCATGTTGCAAAAGAAGGGATCTATCAGACTGGTTGACTACCTTGACAGATCAAAAGATTTTTCTTGCAGGATATAAATTTGATGAAACTGATCATGACTCATATGCACTGCGCCTCACATTTGCTCGACATCCAGGCCCTCGTGGGCCTGCTCGTGATGATCCATATCGAGGGGGTCGAGATCGTGCTGATGATTACAACCAGCGACCTCGAGGAGGCCGTCACTAAAATACATTTTGCGAGCAATGCAGGTGTGTCCTCCATTCTGTAGCCTGTCCTAACTCATCTCCTTCCTCTCAACCCCCGAGTCCTACACTTCAAATTCTGGTACCTCTAACTGATCATCCAGCATCTGTGTCCTACCTGTACCAACTCAGTACTTGGTCCTGTTTCACCAGATGTCAGAATCTGGATCGCTCTTTCCCATGTACGTACTAGTTCCACGGGAATTACTGCTAGCATGTTGTCGAATATCTGTGGATAAGGGGACAGTGTTGCTGGTATTTCAATCTTACAATTTCTCAAAAAACTAGCAAGTCTCTGGGGTTGAGTTAGGATAACTGGACATGTACCATACAATGATCACTCGATTATCTGGAAGCCTGTGGATCAAGCATCATCTGTGGGAGCTGAAGGCCGACGTGCAAACCCATTGAAACTTCTGCTTCCGAGGAATTTGGCAAACACAAACAATCTTGAACCTCCTATTTGTCAGCATGAATTGTTAGCCTTTCGATTCTTTTCGATCCACAGCAGGTAGGCAGACTTCGTGACATTTGGACCCTCTTGCGTGCAGTGTGTCAGACCTTCCCTCTTCTCTGATGAACGGCAACCCATTGGCGCATGTTATATCCTCGGATTGTCTTATTCGCTCAACAACTTTGTCTCGTTGGCGCGACGGCCATGTCTGATAAGATCCGTGCGATTGTACGTCTTAAGTGAATGGGCATTATGGCTGACCTTGCATTTAGATCTTCACTATGATGAGATGGAGAGGAGGACGAGCTTATTTAGGTGATCCTTTGCTTCATAGTGCTAGGCTAAGATTTTCTTGGCAGGTTATTCACTGAAAGAAGGCATAGAAGACGATCGATAAGATTTTGTTGTGATACTCGATAGGCTGTGGATGTAGGGTCTCAAGTTATGCTTTGGTGTCATACTGTTTTCCCCAACTCTTTCTGCCAACATTGTGTTAAGCTGAATTGGTTAGGGAACCTATTGGGCTATACGCTTGATTCTATGACTACCGTGCAACAGTGTGACCATGATATGTGCATCATAGGAAAAATAGTCTGCTTGAATCTCTCGATGTAGGTGCGAACTTTTGTAGTCACTTCCAATTAACAGTCTGGGTTGTCGCTAGGCCTTGGATGTCAAGATTAGCTTTGTAAGCTTGCTTAGGAGGTTCTGCTGCTCAAAGTTCTCCAAATGTGGGTAACCATTTCCACATTATTGTCCTTGTGCTGTTGTGCTGTTCATCCCATGCAAGGGTGATCTAGCCACATTGCGTGACCCTGAAAGTTTATCAGATCCGTGGGACAGATTCTTCATGGTGTGCCCTGTTCACCACTCCATTTCGGGTGGAGGAAGGCTCTGTAACACAGTAATTTTGTGAGGCTGTATGTTACACAGTGGGTTGTTCTGTCTAGTACTTTTGGACTTGTCCCTGACCTCTCCCTCCGTCTGCATGCCTCAATCATGCAGCCTACTTCCAGATAGATTTTGGTCAGCTTTCTCCTGGTTGTAGCAATTTGCAGATGCCGAAAGCTGGGATAATGTCTGCTTTTGCGCTATTTTCCTCAGTTGATCCAAAAGAAATGTGAGCCAGACCAATCTATATGTAACAGCTGATGTCCGCATTGCCTTGACCGTGTAGCCCACAAAAGTTTTATGTGGTCAATAATTCCATCATGTGACATGGGTTGCGAACTGCAAACAGAGAACATGTGTGATGTGACCACTGGCATCATAATTGGTAGCAATGGTTTCTCAGTCTGCAGTACTCTTGCATCCTGCTGTTGATGGTAATCCAGGGGCTAGGGGTAGGGTGCTTAAGAGTTTTTAATAACTTGAGATTCAGAACAGCAACATGCTATATGTGCTTAGCCAGAGGAGCAATGCTGATTTACATGTGTTTTTCTTGTGTGTTTGACTTGTTTTGGTTCTTGACCACATACCACTCTAACTGAGATGTTTGAGGAGCTTCTCCCAGCATGGGTGAGTGCAGTGCAGTGAGCAGGACAGTTGTTTACTCAGCTATTCTGCCCTCATCAACTATTCTATAAAGCAAATACCTGGTTCATGGAAATTAGTGAAGTCCCTTAACGAAGAAAAACAGCAAATGTTGGATTGGGTGGCATGTAAGTAGTTCAAGAGATGGACAATAGATTGAGTCATGTGCATTCACAAACATTCAAGTATGGACCAATTTGAAGTGGGCATGTGGGTGCTGTGTTTAGCCATGGAAAATTTGTTTGTTTATTGTGGATTAGAGGCTGTGTTTGATGGCTCTTTAGGCTTTACATCAGTCGTTCTCAGCCTCTTCTTTCTGTTGCTCTCCCTCTGCATCTTGCATCTCTTAAGGTGGATGGATAGGTTGAATATTGTTAAACACACTCCCAGTTTGAAAGATGAGATATTTTAACGAACTTAGAATCTGATGGTCTGGAAATCTCACATTAACTGACAAAGAAAAAATCTCTAGGTCAGCAATGCCTACTAAATAATGCATTAGTCATGCAGTAACATAAGTCATTAAGTCACTGTTGAGATGTGATTTAGAGCAATGAAGAGATCTTTCTCTGCATGACAAGGTGTGAACCAAATTTTAGATGTACATTAACTCTTCCCTTCAACAAAATGTGTAGCATTTGAGAAATCTTCTGTGTAATCCTAAGAACAAGGATTGCAGTGCATTTCTTTAGTATGTGATAATTCAGATTTTTCGAATGCTTTCTGCTTGAATGGCTACACAGATATTGTCATTTATGTTTTGCTACAACTGGTGGTGTCAGTAGAGATGCTGCATTTTCATGCTTTGTTCTGCGGTTGAATATTTACAATAATAGTAGGATGATGGAATATTGAAACGTGTTGGTGAAAGACACCGTCCAAACTATGGTCTATGTCCTTAAAACATAGAAATGTAATCAGAACATTCCCACTGACTTTAGATGAATCATGGCAACATGTCATCAGCAGGGAGAAAGAGAGAAACAGTAGGCTTGGCCGGGGCATGCTTACTACAATGGGGATGTTGGAACACATGAAGAGGAAAAGAGGAGTTGTGTACCATAACCGTAAGGTGTTACAAGAAGTTGGACACTGCACAAAACACATAGTACATACAGAACACAAAACAAAATTTCAGCTCAGTAGTTACAAAAGTTATTCGCGTTTCACTACAGCGTTACAAACCCGGCAAATTTTCTAAGGAAAAAGCAGCAGAAGAAAAAGAAATAACTTACATGCATGCTCCATATTCTCCCTTCACCTGCTTTTCAATCACAAGTCTTCTTTTTGAATGTCCTAGCTGATGTTTAGAAGGCATTTCAAGGACATAAGAAGAGGAATGTGGAAGATAAGGCTTGAATGATTCTTCAATGTGTATACTTGCATCCAATTTGTTACACTGCTCATGAAAAACAGGGTAGAGAGTGGAATTTCAAACATTCCTCAATTAGGTCCAAAAGTCAACCAGAATGAATGCGTGCTTGCTAGTACAATCCTCAACCTATCCATAGCAAAGGTCAATAAACTACATCTTCCATTACAGAAATGATTTCTAGAACAGGTCGAGAGCTTCTGAACTATATTGCATGCAACAAGTGAGTGACTTAGTTCAGCAATTCACAAAAACATCAAAACTCAGAAACATAATTTTTGAAGAAACCACAAAAAGTTCTTGATCAACTAAGAAGATGAAGAAGAAAGAACCAACTTGAGCAGCAAATTTGCAAGGAAGACGCAAATGAGTTAGATCAACTCTGAAGAAAATTTCTGGCTATCAACTAGTGATCGATCTTTACAACGATCACAAGGTCTTGGCAAATCTCTAAACCTTGTTGATGCTTTTTCGTGGTCTCGGAAGTGTCGTAGTTTTAATGATGGCCAACAAATCTTGACATTTGTTGCAGAGTTTTTGCCAACAGATTGTTTGTTGCCTTTGCTTGTGGCACTGTAAACTTCACTTCTTCTCGCTTGGCTACTCTGTGTCCTTCCTTGACGATATCCATCATCTTCTTCAGGTTCTTGCTATTCTCCTCAAGCTTGTAAAGCTTTTGTAGCATGTCCATTACATCCTTGATAGTAATATTGACATCTATGTTCCGCTTTTGTTGGGTTTTGTAGAACACGACCTGCTCATTGTAGGAGACCAGCATGTCTCGAAGACGCGCCAGTGTCTGGACTTTGGCGTCTGCTTCCGGTAGCAAACTTAGTATCCTGATCTGCTCCGTAAGGTACTGTTCTGTCGCGGGATGATCCATTACGAAGGAGTTTTGCGCCAGGAAGCTAGCAAACAGTGCAGCAGCGTCTACTACCTGCTTCATCTCAATTTTCAGAAGTTCTTCCCTTTTCTCAAGCACTCGAATCTTAAGTTCCGCGATTTCCTCTTCTCCTAATCTTTTCTTAATTGCTTCTGCGACGTCCTTATCTACCCATTCGCGAATCACATCCCTTGTCTCGGTCGCTACACGGATGTGACTCGCGTAATGACATCCACATTGTCGACAAATCGCCGTGAAAAAGTTGAACGCTTTACAAAATCGCAACCCAGCTACATTGTCGATGAGGTATACTCCGGTCTCACTGCTACTACAGTGGTCGTGGCAGATTTTCCCTTTGCAAGCATGGTTGTTGCAGATAGTTCTTAGGTGTCCCAGGGCGGACACTTCGGAAACGATCTCGTGGACTACCAATTGATCAATCTTCTTCACAGTACCCTCACGGTGCTTGAAGAGGTCTTGCTTCAGTTGCCGAGTAGACTCCAGATTGCGATCGATGACACTTAACATCTCTGAGAGTGCCAATTCAATTGCTGCAAGCATGTCTTTCACACGGTTAAGAGACACCGTGCTCGCTGTGGAATGTGGACGAAGCTTTCCGATATGGTCTATTAGTCTGACCGCTTCGGACACTGACTGCGTCCAGCTCAAATATAAAATGTTTGTTTCCTCATCCGAGAGTGTAAAACCTGCTTTCGCAGCTGCCAGAAACCTGAAGCCTTCGCTGTCGAAGAAGTACATCGTGTCTTTGTTCAGTTTCAAGGCAGAGGTTTGGGGTATGTCTGCGAGCAGCTCCTTGAGAATGTTACGAGTCCCTCCAGGACGAAATATAGTACTCCTTGAGTTCGTAAAGCAAAACGTGATGTTGTCGGCGGCACCTTTGTGAAGACGACCAAGAAGCTCGAGGATGCAGTACTTGAAGGATGGTGTAAGTCTTTCTGCATTGGGCTTCAAGAGTATGCAAATGGCATCCAGCACCTCGTAGTCTGAGATGAACGCTACGATTTCCTTCATGTTCTCGAGATCCTGGTCAAAGCCTCTTGTGTCTCCAATGCCAGGGGTGTCGATCAACCGCACTTTCCTTTCAGGAGTACGTCCCATCGCGGCCCATGAACTTCCGCCAAGAACAGCTAACGGTCCTTTCCGGTTCTCGACCGAGAACGAGTACGCTAGGCAACTTCGGGTACATGAACTACCTAAGCTGCTTCCAGTGCTTCCACCTTCGTTCTCGTCGGGCTCTCCAGTGACAACCTCTTTGTCGTCGTCATGCGTTGATGTGACAAATCGCGAGAATATCAAACTCTGCATCGACTCGCCTGCATAGAGCGCATCACCGAGATTCTCAATGGCAAGGTAGTTGGCAAATGCGTTGATGAAGGTCGATTTCCCAACTCCAGTTTCTCCCAGCAGAAGAATGTTCAGACAGTCATCGCTAGATACAGCTGCTCCAGAAGCTGGTGCACCCAATTGATTTTGTTCGTCTTCACGAGCTGATCCATCCAGACAATCACTAGTGTACGATGTGGCAGCTGCGAGTTGAGAGAGTGCGCCAAGTTGACTCGCGGCCTCATCACGAGATACATCCTGCAGCTTATCTGGAGGCAACAACGCATCCATCTGTGCCTGACTAAACGTCGCAAAATCCTGTCCATGATTGAGATCACAGCACCTGAAGGAGTAAGAAAACGCAGGACCTGCTCCGCACTTACAATAGAACATGTGATCAAACCCATGTTCAATGGTAGATCCGCAATCCAGGCAGTGCCACTCCCTGGGTACGTCCATCACACAGTTACCGCTGATGGACAAGGGACATTTGAGCTCCAGTACCGCCTTCTCATTGGGATAATATCTGTCGGTGTTCGAGATTCGAGAAGATGTCGCAAGACACACTGTCACCATCTTTGGTCACCAGTGATAACGTGAGGGCAGTAAACTAGGCAACACGTATGGACGCAGCTTCCAAAGGAAATATGGATCTGAAGCCAAAGCACATTTGAACACATTCAGCACCGTTTCAAAGTTAAGATACAAATCTCATGTACTAGAATAGAAACACGGCCATTCTGCAGGCAATCACACACAAGTCTAGACTCATCATGGTATCTTCCTGAAGTGGATAGACGCCTTACAAACCTGACGAGGGAGTGCGCTGCCACTCGAAAACAGATACTAGCGTTCCGTACTCGTAGGTTTGTACCTAGTCCCGGACATTAGAAATCTTGGTGATAGAACTTCGCATTCAGAATGTCACGCAGTAATGTTCATTCACTGCCCGGCTACCCAGCTCCGCAACTGATCCTGAATTTGTAGAGCTGATCAGCGTCTCTCGACAGCTGCCACAAACATAATGTGGTAGATCATCAACACGACTTTTCACATGCAAGGTCGTCAGATTTCTGCGTGGCTGCATCGTCACAACAGGCAAACTCTGGTAGAACAATAATCAGTCGGAATTGTAGTGAATTATTGTGACGTAAGTTGACTGATTTTACAATCTAGCTGCTTGGAACATGTACATTGCATGGTTGATTTTGCCGAGGTCAGGCTGTGTTATTCAAACATTCTCTTCGATGGAACAAGGAGCTAGACGTTAGAAGTTACAACTACGCTTTCGAATGTCATGGACGACGTGGGCTAGGTAGCATAAAAATTTCATAATTATTGAACACCATGCCAGACAAGCGCACGTCATACAGCCGTCAGCAACGTGCCATTGCAAAGACTGTGCGAAGGATTAATCCGGGACAGGAAAGAAGTAAGAGCACAAAGACTAACAAATGATCCGCAAATGAAACAGATCGGAACAGAGTCAGGTAGTCGATCTAGATACATGATAAAGTACGTCTTCAAGCTAGTATATTAGGACTCCCGATACTACGTCAAGATGAACGAACACGCACATACGAGAAACAGTTGATAACAATTTAGAACCTGCACTGGATTATATGGATGGAGCTGGCTGCGGTATATATACATGTCAACCGATGCAAATAATTTTTTTTCTGACCTGAAGAATTGGAATTGTAGGGTCCGGAAACTCAGAGACGCTCTTTGACTGCCGCCAGATCGACAGATTTCTTCAAAGAAACATGCGTAAGTACGCTGTTATACATCAACTTACAGTTTTCGGCTAGCAAGTTAGTCCACGAAGTACAAACTTAACGAGCAAACAAACAGAGAAATGTTTTAAAAAGTGCAGGACTTTTCATACCAGATCTGCTCTTCTCACGAGGTTGTTGAAGCCCAGTAACAAGCTGAAGTTCTTAATCGACAACGGAAGTCCAAACGTCGAAGAAACAGATAGCGGGCGGGGTAGAGAAAACACCTCGCACACAGAGAAATTTATATGGTGCTCGAATGTGCTTTGTACTATGGAGCAGTCCCGTTACGCCTTGAAACGCGCCCAGGACTCGAGGGTAACGGCGAGGCCCTGTTCCGTCAGGTGGTAACGGGGTCTACTGTGCCTGTTTCAGAGCGAAACCAGCGCTCCTCACCGTTGATTCGCATCTCAATTTGAAGTGGCAGAACCAAAAGTGGAACTAGCAGAGGAGACGACCACCTGCCCACCACCCCCTCCACGCCCCCCACAACCAACAATGTTGGGAATCAAACATGCAAATAGCTTATCAAAAAGGATTGCAAAAAGTTGTTTCCAACACTACGTTGAATATAACCCAAATACAATAAAATGCCAAGTACCAACGTGGAAATATAGTCATTTTGTATAGAGTTTGACAAATATATGTGAACAACCTAGGAGCGTCTCCACTTCACGCCTGCAAACACCCCTTTTCATTAAATCTTGCAGCAGGATAGCATAATTCCTGCTGCGCTCCTGTACTGATGTCCATTTTGCAATGGTCATTCTAACCCCTTCAAAGTCTTTTTTTCTACTATGGATTTGGACAGTGACTATTACTGGTCCAGATGTAAAGACATAAATGGTCTTTGAGTGTTTAAAAGGGACTTTTCTGACGTTTGTGGGTGGGGACAGTGATCATTAAACACTATTCTATTTTAACGTAAAGGAGTTGTTTACAGTTATGGGGTGGAAGATGCTCTAACAAAATGGCCTGCAAGGCATGTGTTCACATCCAAATTTTTGTGTTGAAAGTTAACAAATTTTGGCAACATCACAGTTTATCCATATTCTTCTCAACATTAGTCTTCTACAAGGATTTAGTGGACTTTCTTTTTAAAGTTATGCCGCTGATAGGATTTCAACGAATTAGTTGATGTGCATGTATCAATTGTAATCATATTTCCCTTTCATAATCATCAGAGGTTGATGGCATGTTCTTAGATGGAAGTTGTAATGTCAAGATTGAAGGATCATACATTAAGTTAGTTGCAACTCTCAATTTTGCAACATTCTATTTTTCTACCAAAACATTCTAGTGATCAAGGTATTAAGTTCACAACTCCAAGTTGTGTATGTTCTAATGTTTTTCAATTGTTCCATTAGTTTGTTGGTTTTGATTTGCAACAAGCCCTAAACTTGATGATTAAATAATTAGGTTTACAACTCCTTTATGTATATTCTAGTGTTTTTGCAATCATTCCACTAGTCTACTATTTTTTATCTACAACAAACCCTAAACTTAGTGATCAAATGATTAGGTTTGTAATTCCTTTGTGTATGTTTCAATGTTCTTTCAATTGTTCCACTAGTTTAGAGTTTTTGATCTATAACAAACCTTAAACAAAATAAATGGTGATTAGGTGATTAGGTTTGCAATTCCTTTGTGTATGTTCCAATTTTTTCCAATTGGTCCACTATGTGTTGTTTTCAATTTGCAACATTTTGTGTTCTTGGTGAACATGTGATTAAGTTTCATTTGTGTTAAAATCTCCAACATGTTTTATTCTTTTCCAATCTTTAAGTACTTCAAAATTTTTAAAAATCTATGTTCACCACTTCTTTGCACCATGTGACATATTCCACTATGTTTTCCCCATCTTACAATTTTAATAGTGGGCCCAAGTTTGCATTTAGTTGAATATGGCCTCCTTTTCCCAAATTTATACCCAATCCAATGATTGGGTGTGCATTTGATGTTGATGTGTTAACATTTTTTTTTTCTGATGTGTTAAAAGTCTTTCTTAAAATCCACATCGAACCATTTGACCATAAGTAGATTGTGGAATTATTTGGTTCACAATGTGATTTGCTTCTAAAGAAGCAAAAAAATAAGGTGGATGGAAATAAGGTGAAAAAATCATATGATTGTGTATACATAAAAGTTCTATATTAAATGAGTAGCCAAATTACCCTAGGCAAAGGGTTTAGTGGCAAGGGGTAAGTTTATCCACAATGTGAGCTACAAGGTTTGTTTTTAAATTAAGAACAAGGCAAAACATTTGGGTTGCAAATGAGATATTTTGACAAAACATTAGGGGCATAAAATTGCAATGTGAGATGTTAAAAATGTTATTAAATTGTTAAGTTAAGTTATAATTAGGTTAATCTTGAGTTGGATTAGTGTAATTAAATGTGTTTTAATTTGGAACTAATTCAAGTGTGATTTAGGTTTAAGATATTTTATGTTTGGGATATAATCCCAAAATCTTAAAACGCACAAGTTTGTTGGTCTAGGTTTTTTATGTTTTTAAACACATTCCATTATGGCACATGATGGTTTTGTGTATTCCATTTTGTGTTTTGGATTTGGATTCTTGTTTTTCGCAAGTAAATAAATCTTTTGAATCACCATAAGTCTGGTTTAAAAATATCTATGTGTGGTGAATGATAAAATTCAGGGGTGTTTAAAAATTGTCATTGCCATTCGTAACTATTCCAATGCAATCTTGTTTGCATTTAATATTTGTTTTTCCTATCAACCCTATTGCCAATATAGTTTTCCTATAGACTTCATTTTCCTTTCCTTATTTGTGCATCATTAGGCCCATTTTTTTTTCTTTCATTAAGGTCATTTACTTTTGGCAAGCTCAATTCTATAATAAATATACTTGTCCTCTTCGATGTTTCTTTCTTTTCTTGTTTCCTCCCTACTCAAGTCACGGTGGACCATCCAAATGTTTTGTCATTGCCTTGGCCTAATTTTGGGTCTTTCTTCCTTTTTTCTTGTTTTTTATAATTGATCTTGTGCTTTTCCCCTCTCCTTTGTCATTTTTCAAATCAATTGGGTATCTCCGGTCCCAACTCAAACATGAAGTTTCTTTTGCTTTGAAATTTTTTCTCATTTTCAATCAATCATTTTTCTCATTGCTATGGGATTCTTGACATTGCCACAATCGACATTTGTTTTCTTATAAAACATTCTTATTTGTAAAGTGTTTCCACTTCACTATGTTGATCTTTGCTTTAGTAGGATGGCTATTTTTCATGCCAAAGGTAAGGCTGAGTTCATTATACCTACTGATGAGTTTGGAATATCGCATGTCACAAAGAAACGAATGTGCAATGTTCAATTTCCAAAGAATTGTTCATGTCGTCAAGGATGATGCATATGATGCCAACAATAACGTTATTAGACATGTTTATCATGTTTTGATCATTGATGACCTTGGTTTGGAATGGACGGTAAATTTTGGAAGGTTTAAGATTTGCCACAAGGGGCCCTTCTCTATTTCTATCTCTTTTGGTTTTTTGTTTATTGGTAGTAAATGTACTCAAGGAGCACTAATGATAACAAACAACAACATTGCCATTGTCATTGTTCTTAGAGTTTAACTTGAGGTTAGTGGCCATCCCTTGTCAGTAATAATTAATAAAGGCATGGGGGGGGGGGGGGGGGGGCCCCCCTCCCTTTTCTTTTTTTTTTTTTTGTGGGAAAACAAAAAAAAAAAACCAAACTTTTTTTTTAAATTTTGGAAGGAAAAAA
>Ga0116231_10002951_pt1 | contig 35534 bp, 25 predicted proteins | sample S1TSphgellanicum_2_FD_89695 | JGI IMG/M metagenome (GOLD analysis project Ga0116231, IMG submission 89695) | Host-associated microbial communities from peat moss isolated from Minnesota, USA - S1T2_Fd - Sphagnum magellanicum MG | ecosystem: Host-associated > Plants > Peat moss > Unclassified...
AAATAATAAAAGAAAAATGACCAGCAAAAAAAGAGAGGGTTAATAGTATAGAAAAAAATTATTAATTTTTTTATTTATAATGGTGGGAGGGGGGGGAGGATTTTTTTTTTTTTTTTCCTTTGTTCCCAACGTGTACCCAATGGGTTCCCAATGGGTTCCTTATGTTCTCAATGTGTTCCCCAAATGCGTTCCCAATAGCACCTCGCTTTAATCCCATATGTTTTGCCCAAAGTCCTTCCCTTCTCACCTATATAGTTGGGCCAAAGGGGGAGGCACTCCATCTTTCCGTAGAATCTTCTATTATGGGGAGCCTCCACAGTTCCATTTTTTTTTTGGCCATGGGCCAATCAAATTGGCTCATTGCAAACAAAAAAAAGGTTGGACTTGTGAGGCACCCCCAACTAATTAATATGGAACAGAATAAGTACCCCCAGAATAGGTATAATGTGCTTTGTAGAAGGGTGCTTTGTAGAAGGGGTATTAACTGAGGCACAAAAATGGTGGCAACAATGTGTGGGAATAGAATATGCATGCAGCCAATGAGTCGACTGAACATACACCCAAGAGGGTTCATCTTTTCCCCTTTTGGAGAGTGGGCGGGGGGTGAGGCGTGAGGATGGAATTTTTTAATGCGTGTGTTCCAATCATGTTCCAATCGATGTTCCCGAAGTTCTCAATGAGTTCCTCAAGGGTGTTCCCAATAGCACCTCATTTTATCCCATTTCCTTTGCCCAAAGTTGTCCCACTGCTATTTTTTGGGGGAGCCTTCCAAGTTTCAAGTTTTTTTGGAATAAATGGAGAATAGCTATGGAACAGTAGTTTGCCCTATTGGGCTGGCCACCTTCCTAGGTGGAAGCTGCCCTACACGTATGCCCATGTTCCATAGTACATAACCAAATGGGGATACACAATTTTTCTCTTCTTGTGCATTGTCAAGGGGAAGTGTAATTTTTGCAAGTGGCTTTAAGTTCCTCATTTTTTGCCTAGCGGTCCTGCATAAAATTTGCAGCATTGTCCATCCATTTTGCAATTGTTTAAGTGGCATATTCCTTGTGTATGTGACTTGCCCTTTACCATGGCTGACAATGCAAATGGATGCCAACGGACCATGCCAAAATTCTCTCATCCTTAATAATACAAAAACAAGTTGGGTTTGATAGGTAGAGGACCCCAAAAGTGGCCATTGGTCTACCACCACTTCATGGCTTTCCTTCAACATTTGGCTCAAGGTTGTGTGACTCATGGCCAAAGGTCATCCCAACACCCAAATGGACCTAAGAAGGTTTCTTGCTTTCATTGGTAGAGACCTCCACATCACTCACTATGATTGCTGGCATGGCGTTTCAACAAGTGTCCCAAGCCTAGTCATCACTTTGGGAGCGCTTCCTACCAACATGGCAAATTATTTTTCATTTACACTTACACTGCCCTGTGCAAATGTTTTAAGATGTGTCAGCGTACATTTCACATACCCTTCGTGCTTGTATACGGATTTATAATCCTTTATAGTTGTGAATCCATCTCAAAGTTCAATATTTTATTGCAGTGGGCCACTTTGACAAGCCCTTTACAAAAAGCTCAAATTTTTTAATGCATCCCAATAGAAGCTTTTCCATCCCACATTGTATCGATGCATTGTACCCTTGAACCCACTTATATGCAATACAAAGCTCACACTTTTGGGCAAAGTATATGGGACAAACTATGATGCCATAGCTCACACTTTTGGGCAAAGTATACAGGCAAACTATGGTGATATTGAGGAATATTCTGAATGCATATTCTTGTGTCCATGTTGTCCCCACCTCATTATTTGAATACGATTTCCATTCTTAACTTTGTTCATCATCATTTTTGGCCTAGGCTTTTACAAGAACTTGGGTTACTTGTTACCATTCATATTAGTCAGGTTAATTAGTTGTTGTGCTTCCCAAAGCTATTTTTTTGTTTTTGCAACGGGTCATTTCAATTGGCCCATCACCCAAAACTTAGGGCTGCCCTCCCCTTGTTCTATAGAAAAGTTACATGTTTTTACATGGTCATGTAAAATTGTGTAATTGAATTTGTTATACATTTACATGATTTTATACAACATAATAAAAACTTATATAGTTTTTCATTTACACATCGTGTGTTATATACTTGCACAAATGCAGGTGGGCCTTATATATTTACATAGAATGTAAATAAATTCCATTATGTCATTTACACTTATGTGAAGTGTAAATCCTAAATCATATGCAAGCACAACACTGGTATAGAAGCAAACAAAAGAAAATTTTAGGGTGTTACATTTCTACCATTGTACATGTGTTACTATTGCCATACCTGAATTTTGCATGTAAAGCTTTTGTTAGTGGACCCAACCATGTGGAACTTTGGTGCATGAATAAGAACCCTACAATCTATGTCATTCTGTGGTCATGAATCCAATATAATGCAAAATTAAAACATGAAAACATTGTTATAATTCAAGGTTATTAGAACATTTGTGCCCTCTGCTTTGTGTTAGGAGAATTAAAAGGGGGTTGGAGGGGCTTGCTAACAAGGGAAATTTTCATTTATATGCATGCCCCATTGAAGCTTCATCAATGGTAACAGCATTTCACATGTTAATTCAATTTCAGAAAACTTTCCATTTTGTTCACTTTCCATTGAAGGCTGTCCCTCAAACCTAAGAATTAAAAAATTCTGGTATCTTGTTGAATAATTTAAACAAGGGCATGAATCTACTTACTAGTTACTATTTACTTACGCCTCTGGTAGCTGTTGTTTCACTCTAGGGCCCCTCTGAAGGAGAGAAAAGTACCAGGATAAGTTGGACTTATAGCATTATTAGGTGGTTCTCTCAAACCAATTATCAAAGTTCCCAAAATAAAAATAAAAATGACACCTAAAAAATACTATTAAGATTTTTAAATCATAAAAATAACAGTAACTAATAAAAGAAGATCAAAATGAAAAAGTTGTCTTGTTTTCATCATATTTCCACAACTTCATTTTGTTCAAAATACATTTTCAAACTCTTTTTCTAAATTTAGATCTATTTCAATCAATTGTACCAAGTTAGAAGGTGAGCAACAACTAATCCTAGGATCAATAGGCCAATCTTCGCTTACAATATTAACTTATAAAAAATTGCCCCTTTGATTGTAGGTGGCATTAAAAAATAAAATCAAGTACTCCAATAAGAGAAAAATAAAACTATTTGAATTTATAACCCCATGATAGTTTAAGATTTGGCAAATAAGAAAACTAATTGTAGAACACATTGACTCATGTTTCCCTCACCATTGTAAAGGACATTTAATGTCTTTCACATTTGATTGGTATCATCTAAAAATCAACAACTCCCTATTTGACAAACTTTTTGGTTAGTACACTTGTGTTGAAAATCATTTTGAAAATAGTTAAATTACAATCTTCATGATTTGCTTGATCTATCAAATATTCAAATTATGTCAAATGATGCAATAGGTGATAACATTTCAAGAATATAGGAAACAAAAACTTCCTATCATACTCTTCAACAATAGTAACATTTTGATCATGATCAATGAATGAAGAGGCAAAGGGCTTTAAATTTAAGGTCCAACATTAAAGAAAACATATTATGAGTGTTTTACTTTTCATAATTTGTATAAAATGAAAGGATATAATCCAAAACAACACCTTTTTTTTTTAATGTTAGATGCAAATAAAGCTAACTCAATAACAAGTTTAGAATCATCTTCCATCAAATTGTTTGCAGAAGGTGTAGTTTTGACTTCTTCCTTCAGTTTGAAGCTTATGGTTAAGGTGGAATGCGATGCATCACTAAGTAACCAATGGTCACAAGATTGATTCAACACATAAACATACTTAAGAAGATAAATGCAATCCACAACGATTTTGGAAACATATTAAAGGAGGTGGCATACACCCAATAAGTTTCACTATAATTTGTTTGTTGTGGGGTAAAACAATACTTTCCCAAAATTGTAGTGTTTCCTGGAACATAATTATTTTGCTAACAAACCAACAAAACATTATAACAAAATGTTTATTAATTTTTCCACTTATAAACAAGGAAAAAAAAATTGATTTGAAAAATAGTCTTAAAGTTCTTAACATTACCTTGTCTTCACTAAAATATTTTGTTTTCTTGGGTAGAAACTAACATTAACACAATATTTAATTCCACTCTTGTTTGCTTTTGCGAAATTTCTTCAGCAAAATGTCCATTTTTTGCAAATCTTTTTATGCAAATTTTATTGAAGCATATTGGAAATTGTTGCAAAAAAATTCATTTATGATGGCATATGGAGAAGATTTTTAAAAAGAATGCACAATATAGGTCCTTTGATAATGTTATTCCAAGCTTAAAGTTTCACAATTCACAACAAATTTCAATATAACAATCATTGCAATTAGATTTGAACTTTCATATTTCACATATGCAATGATTGTTTTCCTCAAGTCATATTTGATTCATCGTTAATTTTTTCAAGTGATATCATGGGTAAAAACATGTCAATTCTCAAATTTGCAATGAAATATAACCTAGGACATGTTCCCTACCTCCCAACAAAAAGAGGGGTGATGGGAACTCCCATATGAAATTAGGACAAACTCACAAATGTAAATTAAAGATGAGGTCAATTTGCACAAACCAAAAGGAAGGGTGGTCATTGCAAATGGAAACCAAAATGGTGCATAAAGTAAGTTAAAGGAAACATGCATTCACATGATTCATGATGGCTTAGACTTGGGAGGAGCTCACCACTCTCTTCTTTATAGTTTATTCACTAAATGGTAGAAAGGACTACACTAAAGTTACATAAATTCTCAAGATTCCAAAATGGGAATCCCAATTTTTTTTATAATTATCAAATTATGAATCATATTACTTTGTAAGATCAAAACTCCTTCATATGGATTCCAATTCAAAAATTGACATAGGAAAAGTTGTAACCTTTGAAGAGACAAATCCAAGGTTATATTGCATGTTTTATTCAAAAGGTCATTTGAACCCTCTATTATATGTTTTAATGGTTGAAAGTTGAAATGTTGTGCATTGACTCCCAACCATTCATTGGTGACAACTTGTGTTTTAAATCTTTAAATGGGAAATGTGAATCCAATTTAAATGTTCACTTTTCAAGACCTTTTTGATGGTTTAATAAAAGTTCAATCTCACCAAGATTTGGTTTCCCAAACCTTGTTTCAAAGATTCGAAACATTGCATAACTTGAACTCCCAAAGTGAGAAATCACTTGGGAATGTGATTGAGTTCCATGATATTCTCCCAACCTAGGTTCCCCTTGTCACGCCTTAAGGTCCATTCACACTTGCAATTAATTGAATGGTAAAACAATGTTGCATAACACAATTTTATTTCATATTCACATATGCAATGTTAATTAACACAATATTTGAGGTGGCATCCTTGCTGGTAGGATGGTTAATTCATTGTTAAATGAAAAGGTTCTTAATAGCATATTTTCAAAAAATGTAAAATTTTGCCCAAAAAACCAACATTACATAAAATGGCAAAAATCAACCAAGGATGTTGGTGTTAAGTTATAGAAATGTCCTTCCATTGCTTCCCCTTTTCTCTTCCCACCTTTGAGAATGTACATGTTATAATTTTAAATAGATTAATTTTGAAGCAATGCATTTGCAAGTTCAAAGTTCCTCATTATACAAGAATTACAAAATTGTTTTAAATTATCTATGACTAGATCAAAAGAGGGCACAATAAATGCCATAAATATAACAATGAATGTAATAGCAGATGTAACAACATTCACAATTTTTGGGTGTGTTAGTTTAATTGTTCAATCGAGTCTAATTAATTAAGGATAAATTGGGTTAGCTTAGTCATTTGGGTTTTATCTTGAACCAATTCAAGTGTGAATAAGGTTTAGGATATTTTTGTTGAGGGGATATAATCCCAAGTTGTGTGATCTCAAATCACTTTTGGTGATTTGAAATTCTAGAACACATAAGTTTGTGTGTTTGTGGTTTTTTGTGTTATGCAAGTTTCTTTTATAAGGTTTTTATTGGGTTTTGTTTTGTGTTTTCTAAGCTTGGATTTTTTTTGGTCATAGGTGAATTGGATTTTTTGAATCACCAAAAGTTTAGTCTAGTTTTGTGTTGTGTTACAATTATATTCAATTTTGTTTAACATTTGGTTTATTTTTGTTTTGCATGGGAGTTGGGTGCAACACATTACACCATGTTGTTTTTGTTATTTTTGCTAATTTTGGGTGTTCTTGGTTTAATTTTTAAATTAAAAAAACTCATTTAATTTTTTTGTGATTTTGGGTTTCAATTTTACATCAAACTCCTTTAGGAGTTGAACCCAAACAAGACGTGACATGGAAAAAAAAAACTTGTGGAATTTTTTGGAAATTCACCATAGTCACACCACTCATGTGGAAAATTTCAGGTTGTTTAGTGACAAAAATGTTTTAAAAGATTTTTCTAGGGCATGGGGTGGTGTGCGATCACCATTCTTGTGCTAAACTTTTGGCGAATCAACACATCCTAATGAATTTGCATTATTATACTTCATAGGTGGAAAAATGTTATGTCATTAACAAATGTAAAGGATTTGAATTCTTGTCGTGATTTTTGTGTAAAGGTTGTGTTGCATGATTTATGCATCTCCATTTATGTTTGTTAGGTTGGACATGTTACATGTTAGTATGATGGTTGAATTGTCATATAATTTCATGAGGTGGGAGGATTACCAAGGAGTGTACCATTTGGTTATGACCTAGGAGAACATGCTTTTAGGTTGACATCTTGGTAGTCTCTGCTTATTATTCAATGTCAAACCCTAGGTGAAAAGTTATGTGCCTTTTCACACATGCCTTTATTGTCATAATGAGCTTAGGGTTGTGATTGTGTGGTTAATGTTTGGGCATGGGACAAAGTTAAGTTAGGGTTAAGGTTCACCACAAAAAGGGCACAAGATCCAAAAACAAGGAATAAGGTTGCCATCACTAATGGTTTTACAAAATGTAAGGTGCAATTCAAACCACTCACACCACTTTCATCATCATTTGGTGGGTGGGGGTCATCGAATTTAGAGACAAGTTCACCTCTAAAGTTTATTACTACACCATTGCTGTGGAACATAGAAGACATGTACAAAGTCACTAAAAGGCCCCACTAATATTTCAAGGCAATTAGCACCATCAAATTAGATGATTTTATCTAAGAGTTTTAACAACTAATGTGATATGCAATAGATGCATAATCCCTAACTATTCACACCATTCATGGCATGGAAGGGTTTATTCTAGCATATGAAGAAGTTGTTTATGGATGATGACCATGAGTTCAAGTGCATGCCCATGAGATTCATATTGAGGAGTGATTATTTTATTTGTCGCCCAATTGTGTGTCTATTACTAAAATACATGTGGTCCCAACACATGTTTCCATTTTAAATGTGACCACAACAACTTTTAGTAACAATTTGGCTAGTGGGGGTGGGAATACAAGTGGCAATGGAATCATCCAAAGTGGTAGTAAATTCAAAGTGGTTGTACTAATCCTTCCATTAGTACCTAGGTTTTATTATTGGCATTTAACCTAGGTGTGGAATTTTTTCGAAGGTTGTGCATAAATTAGTAAGAGATATGGATGAAAAAACCATGAAATCTACAAAAGTTCTAGTGTAAACCACATGATAGCTTACGAGAGGCTCATGCATGGATGCATAAATTGATTATAATGATGTAAGGTGTTATAGAAGCCCAAGTGGTCCAATTTTAGTATGGGATTTTGGACAAGAAGTTTAAGTGTTGGGTGCGGGATGCCATATTATTTGTTGACATGTGAAACCCACTTTGGTGAATGCGTTCCAATTATTGAAATGAATCAAGATGAACATGGTGGAAGAATGGGTGGTTACTTTTGGGTTCAACAAGGAATTTTTGGGCACAATCAATTCAATAACCATGGAGCCAACCCAATAAGGCCATGCCCTAGAAAAATGAAAAAGCTAAACGTGAATCAAGTGGTTCCATTTCATATTTGGTGGAACAAGGTGCAAAAGAAAAATGTTGGAAGTGGAGTAGACCTCATGAGAAAAAGTACTACACCCTAATCCATCACATGTTCAAACCATTAACCTTAACCCCAATTAGCCAAGTTCCCATTGTAATGCATATAGGCATGAGGTTGATCATTGCTTCACACTTCACCCGAAGTTACAAGAAGGCCAATCACAAAACACCAATGCTCATAAGGGCCAAGGTTCTAGGAAGGTGCAACCAATAAGGTAGGCAAACAATAGATTAATGTAAGGCCAATCCAACTCCATGGAGGTTAGGTTTGCACAATTGGAAGTTTTAGTTTTAAGCATGGCAACCCATGTGAAATCTAATGCATCTAGACTTCAAGGAAAGCAAGGGGTTAGGAAAATGGCCAATCTTCTTATTCAAATGATCTTATGTGGAGGATATTTTTATGGAATCAACTTTTCAAGATAAGTGGCCCCAAATGAAAATATATTGGATATTTCAAAAGGCCACAACGATGGAAATAATGTTGGAGTTTTTAATTTAGTCAAGATATTTTGACAATTGCACTAATGACAAGGGCTAATGCTCGAGAATTGGAAACATGAAGTGTTGATGAAAGGTTGGATATTCAATGCAATGAGGTTTAGTGTTAAATGTGGCTGCCACAATCATTCAAGTTGATAGACATTGTTCCCAATCTTATGGCCTAGGTGTCAACTTTTAATGGGGTGCCAAAGAAGGCGCACAAGTATATTCTTGGGCCCAAGGCACCCAGAAGTTTATTGGGGTGGCCAAAGTCACATATAAAGCACCACTGTTTTTTTATTAAAACATTGGTCATTCTAATCATTCAATTGGTAGTTGTGTTTTGTTTAGTGGCCACATTATGTGTGAGTGGGAGAACACAAGATGTGGGTAGGTTAAAAAAAAATATTATACTTGTTATAATTCCCTTATAGGTTTTTGATGCCAACTACATAGAGGTGTGCAAGGTTCACCTTGAATTTTGGCATGTAGTTGCAACTAAACTTCATGACCTTTTATTGTGACCAACCATTGATTAGGTCATTGTTGTTCCCAATGTGGTAATGACACATAACAAGGAAGAAGTTTTTCAATTGAAGGGGGTGTCAACATGTTGGTACCTACCCATAAAATTTTATTGGATTTTGGTGCTTAACCATTAATATTGGGTGAAGTTGTTGTCAGTAATCTTGGATTGACCAATGTTGATTTTGACCCATGCCCATACCAAATTTTGACATCAATGGGTGATTTTAAAAAGGCTCAAAAATCAATTAGAGGTTACCATTGATTTTGGAAAAAAATCATATAATATCACCCATGATGACAAACAAGAGCTAATCTTAATTTGCACATGAGTTTGAATTATTAGAAAGTAACATCCATGATCAACATGAACCCCCAAACAGGGAATTGGCGATCTCAAGATCACAAGGGATTTCATTCATTCAAGTTTCTACCTTAAATCCCAACCCACCATGGGGCACATTGATCAAATTACAAGCATTGGCTACTCAATTTATTCATCAAGTTTGGCACCTTTTGCCATCACTAAACCTACAAACATTTGTGGATGTTGGTAATAGGCCTTTTGGTTTGAGTCCATTGGATACCGGGGTTATTCATTGGGAAATTCCCAAGGATGAAATATGTTTACTTGAATTTTTTGGAGGCATTAGTTTTGCATTAGTTGGAGTTCCATAGTCTAGCATTTTAATTCAAAGATATCATTATGTGGAAAAGGATTTACAAGCTAGACAAACCTTCATACAACATGTCATGATGTTGTAACAAATTTATCCCAACTTGTTGCCAACATTAGCCATACACGGTTATCAACATGCTTAACCAAACCACATTATTTTGTTTGGGGCACCAGATTTGGCCAAGGTTGGGCCAATTGATTTGCTCATTTAAAAATGGTCATGTTAGGGCCTTTCACATGTTAATTTGGCCAAGGACTTTTAGACCTGAAATCAAGACTTTTCTAGGAATTAATTCATAGTTTGTAATATTTGCAAAAGATGTTGATGCACTTGTGTGCATACATGTTGGAAAATGTCCCACCATTGGGAAATTTTCAGCCAATTGTTTTGGCAAGATGGCAATAAATCAAGGCTCAGATTGGAAGGCCAATGTAGTTGGATGTTACAATTGGTTCACATCATGCCCATTGGTTCCAGTGGTTGTAGATTAATTCAATTAACATCACCAGAGGTGATCCAATGAACATATTAATTCATCCTAGGTCACCCACATGTTTGGTGGATGACATATTGGATTTAAGGCGACATTCATGTGTGGTTCATCATCATTATGACCTTTAATTATGGTCAATAAGGTTGGACTTCCATAAACAACCTCATTGACCTTATTAAAATTTCCTAGTCCCATGCATTTCAAGATGGAGGCCTAGGGATGATTTGGGACTCCAATTCATCCAATATGGAGGAGCCCAATGTGGATGAAAAGGAACAAACCATGGGTTTTTGCATTGGCACCATAACCATGCCATGCATTTTAAAGGGAGCTTGAAGGTGAATTTTGGGGCAAGTTAGGGACATTAACTACTTCACATGACTTTTTAGTTTGCTATTTTTTGAATAAGCACATTTGGCACATTTTTCCCCACCAACCCACTTTACACATACACTTGTTGCATCATCAATTGGGATCGCCATGTTGGTGCAAATAGGGGTGATGTAATAACATGAGTTATACATCTTTAACATATGTGGGATCAAGAACACATAGAAAGATTTATTAGTGTTGGGAAGGAGGTTGGTGAAGTGGGAGTGCTAAGATAATGTAACACTTCCCAATATTCTACATAACAACCATAGGTCACACTCTCAACTTTGGGCTTAATGGGGATAATCTATCATCCTAACCCAAGACACCATTGATCATGACCACTTGGGAACTGAATATTGGCTTAGTGGTTATGAGAAATGAGATGCACACAACATGATGGTCATTACAAGATTATGGGATATTTTGCTTTCAATTTGAAATAATTAGGTTGATTGAAAAGATAAGAGGTCTAGATCATATTGGAGGATGATAATCCAATTTTCAAAATACCTCATAGGCTTAGTGAGCTGGAGAAGCTTTTCATTTAGGCTTGGACAATAGAGTTATTGGATGTGGGTTTGGTGGAACTGTCTAGGGGTTAATATGCCTTGGTAATAGTGATGATAGCTAAGAAGGATACTTTTGATAATTAAACCAAACATCACATGTGTGGGGATTACCATTCAGTTAATAAATGGATTTGCTAAAAAATGCCATGCCCATGTCATAGGATATTTTTGATGCCCTAAGACAAGTTAAGGTTTCTAGTATTTTGGATTTACGATTTGGTTATCATGAGTTGCCATTAAGGGAGGGTGACAAGGTCAAAACAACATTTTGGTGTTGGTTTAGGGAGAGTTTAGGCCTAAATAGGGGGTAGTTTGGATATCGTGTACCATTTATGGTATTTTTATGTTATGTGTTGTATGTGTTGTGACAATGATCATTGTAAGCACTGGCATAATAGACACAACAATAAATGTAACAATGATGTGTTGATAATAAATCTCAAACAAAACAAAGAAATAATACATGCAAACAAAATAAAGGAAAGAAAACCCATGCATGATGACAACAACATTTGGATTAAACGAATAAAGAAGTTGAAAAAGGAAAGAGAGTATACTTGCAACCCGTGGACTTTGAAGTTCAAAGAAGAAAAAAATAACAATCTTGTAATATGTTATCATGAAATTGATGCCCAACACTATTGAAATTAACATATTGTTATCATGAAAACATGTACCAATAACACAAAAAAGAACAAATGCAAAGATCAGAAGAAAAAAAAAAGAACAAATTTATAACACATCAACTTCAAAGCTTGGAGGAAAAATGGAAAGCAGCCTTCCAATGTGTCGACAATGAAGTTTTAACAAAACAAAAAAATAAAACCCACAACCTCAAAGAACAAAAAAATGTAGCCCTACATACAAAGTATAATTGAGAAAATGAGGGCAAACAATTTATCGAAGGAGGAAAAAGAGTGAGCTAGTTATTTGGCATAATTTGATCCATATGTGAATCAAAAGAAACTTGAATGGCAAAAAGGTGGAGTTACTGAGGTGGTGATGTAACTTTACCTTTGTTGTTTGAATGTCACCATGTTATATTAATGATAGGTTAGTGTTAATCAACATAATATGGCATCATGTCATTTGACCCTAACATTATGACCTCTAACATTAATGATGCTAACACTAGGTGTGAATGGGACTTTAGTTTGGTTGCAAACCCAAGGCTAGGGTTATGATAATATTGATATAATAATTAGATTAAATTACTTCCCAAAACATGCCCAATATTTTATGTAGCTTCAAATAAACCAAGATTAATATGTTTTGGTTGCTAGTTATTAGCTTCCAAAAATTTAAGCACAAGTGCAAAACATCATGAATTCCTTTGGACATCCATAGATCAAAATTGTAGAATTACATTGTATTAAGGTTGGCCAAACATACATTTTCTTTGTTTCTCCACCAAATAGGGATTTGTAATGAAAAATTATTTCTAAAAGAAAGACAACTAAGGACACAAGTGCATAATTAAACACTTTAAGTAGATATTCTCCACAAACTACATAGGCAAATGATTTCTCACCAAAAAAAAATTACAAAAGAAATTATTGCATAATACATGCAAAGAATTAAAATGAGACCATGAATTGATGAACAAAAGCTAAAAAATAAGAATGTGAGATTAATAACATGTACCTCAAGCGCCTATTGGCTATGAAAAGTGATGTGTGACCAAGAGCTTAAAACCAATAGTCTATAAGTAAGAGTAGCTAAATAGGAGCCAAAGAGAAGGAACATATGACCATGAGTTGACGAGTACAAGTTCAAGACTAATTAAAGCTAAAAGTAGAAGTAGTTGAACAAAAGTAGATAATTAAAAGTAGTAAAAAAAACCCAATGAATAGGATTTGATGAGTAGGATTGTAGGGCAAACCCATCCTTGGTGGTACCACTAGGAATGTCACTCCTTGATTTTACTAGATCCATTGAATTAAAAAAAATCATAAGAGACATTTTTAAAAATATTTTCATAATTTATTTAATGAGTACATGTGTTTTGTTCCATAGATTTTGAGATTTCAATAATATCAAAACTATTGTGTATTTTGATGTTCCTAATCATTGTGTTTAAAAAAAGTCTTGGGAATGTAATGCTAGTTCTTTTCCTTGAACTTTTTGTTTAGGCACACAAATTTGAAACATGATTTGAGAATTGTTCAAGGAATTTTTTTCTTAAGGTAATTTTGAAGTCATTTTATTTTTATTTTTATTAAGAAATTAATTGAATATGTATAATTTATTTGAATTCCCAAAGTGAAGACTATTGATTTTTGAATGGGCCATCACTATTAGCAATATAATTTTTAACAATTTTTACTTTTTTAAAATTCCAAAATTAACTTCAACCCATATATTAATGCATGCAATGTATAAACATGAGAAAAAAAAATTATAGTTGTGAAAACATTTAAAGGAAAAAGGCCCAAAAAAATGTTTTGACCACTTTTGGTTCCTTAACCATTATTTGAGGTGGTTCGTATTGGTACCGGGCAAGGATAGGTTTGCACATGCATGACTAGGAGCCAATGAAAAATTAGAAGGGGAATGAAGAGCATGGAGGAAGGAGGAGATGATGAGTAGGAAAGAAAGAGGAAATAGAGGAGGAGCAAGAGGGAAAGATGACCTTGAAGAATTTAAACAAATGATTAAACAAAAAATTAAAACCAAACAAAACAAATATTGACACTTCAAAACATATAAACATCAATTTGAAATACAAAACAAATGAACAAAATGTTTCATTTAGGCCCTTTTATCTTCGTGGAGACAAAGTAAGAACACAAGAAAACTATTTGTGATGTGTTTTAAACCTTAAACTTTACATTGGAAACCCTACCTTATAAACCTAAAAATTTAGCCTAAAACCTATAAACTTGTAGCTATACCTTACCTACCACTTAGACCCCACCTATTACTTAGCATAAACCTCTTGACTTAAAAATCGAACCTATATATTTACTTTGGTGATAATTAATGGGATGATATCTAAGGGAATAAAACTAATTATGATATTAAGTGCCAATAAAGTAAAGTAGACAATTTCTATTCCTTGTCACAAAAAAAAAACTAGTAGCCATAAATAAGTTTAAATGTATTGAAAGTAGAATTGTTTTTTAATTTAATGATCAACATGAGGATAATCTTTAATTTTATCATAATAATGTTGATTAATTGCATATTTAATATGCATTCAAATATGTTTAAAAATGCATTTTTCCCTACTTTTTATGTTGTCCAAATTTGTACAAGTAGGTGAAAGTAGATGAATTATTGAATATTCTCCATTTTCAACATGATGTAGTTTTTAAATGTACTTGTAAGTTTTCAGCATTTAAATATTATAGTAGAATACATCAAACTTCTAATGAAAAAATATGTTTAAACTCAAATTGACCATTCATTTTCAAACATACTTTTAAAGTAGATACTTTTATTCTACCAAAGTTTTTCCAATTTTGTAATCACCTCACTATAAACTCAAAGAAAAACACCATGTTTTTATTATGTTATTTTAAATTATTTTCAATCTACTTTCTTTTACTTGTGTCAAAAACTAGACCAACTTTTGACTAACTTTTTAAAACTATTTTTTTGTATATTTTACCATGCTTTCACCCTATTCACCAATTTTCATGGTGGGAATTGATTTGAAACCTTTTTTGAAACCTTTGTGATAATTGCTCAATGGTCATTTATAGCCTTAGGTATTTAATTTGGTGTCATGAGTGGTTCATTGTGGCCCTTGAGTGAAGCCTTTTAGTGCTTATATTTTAGCTAGGAAATGCATAATTTTGAATAATAGGCCCTAGCTTAGTCTAAAGAATTATATTTATAACGTTAAAAAAATAACCCAAAAAACTTTGAAATTTGTAGTTTTGACCATGGTACCAATGTAGATAGGTGTTCCATGTCAATTCACCCAAAGGTCAATCACTAAGGTGAAGGTACCAATGCTAGTGATTGCAATTCATCTTGACCAAACTTTTCTTAAAGTTCACACTGAATTTTGCCACCATGGACAAACCAACATTCACACTAGTATGATGGTACATTTCCCAAATCTTTCTTGGGTTCCTTGTATACATAGTAAATACTACATCTTTAAATTAAATTAGGATCATCAAGTTCAAAATTTAACATTTTACCCCAAGCTAGGCCCAATGACAAATTGGACCTTGTTCATCAATGATTTTGCATATCTAGTTGTTTAAAAAAATATTTTCATTGTTTTTGACATTTTAGTTTAGTTTATTTTTTTTTGGTTGTAAATCTTGTTTTTGTGCCATGGATGTACACGGGTTTTTTATTTTCAAGGTTGTAGGTTTGCAAGCCAAGTTTTGTTATTTCAAGATGCATTGACTTTTTGAGGCGTTTTTGTTCTATGTTATAGTTGTCAAAGTGTGGCACTACAAAACTACATACCTTCTCCAAGAACTTAGGCAATTTGTGAAGTGGTGGTGAAAGTTTTGTGACCAATTGTTGTTACCATTATGTTATGAACCAATGTTGGGGGCATTGGTTCTTTGAAGACGCCTTATATTTCATCATTTTCTACATATTGTATGTTTTGTGAAGAGCTTGTTGTTGTGGTTATTCCTGATAACTTGGAAAATCTAGAGGCTTCTATTTTTTTTTAATCAAGAGTTGGAAAAACTTATGTGCCACATGAAGTTGTAGGTTTCTTTTCTTTTTTACATACATTTGAGAAAAGAAAGGGCCATAATATGTTAACATAATGTTGGATCCCAACTTTGAATCCATGCACCTAATCATGACTTATGTGGGTCATGATAATGGGTAAAAACATGCTAATAGGAGCTAGAAAAGGTGTTAGGAGTCTTTGAAAATTTCAAATTATAGTAAATGTGTTTTTGTTTTGACATTTTAAAGTTATGTTAACATTTCAAGGTGTGCTAGATGACTAATATGAGTGTAAGGGTTTTTTTAAAATTAAAATTTGGGTTTTAGTTTTAGTAAAGGACTTTTGAACTTGAACAATAGTTGTGTTAAAAGTAATCAATTTTGCAAAAGACTAGGGTAAAAGACTCTTTTAATGAATAAAATTTTATGATTAAAAAAAAGATGATATTAACCTACTACCCACATTTAAAAAACACTCACAATTAAAAAGTTGTGAAATATTAATTTTTTAAAAGTTCAAAGTATGTTTCAAAATCTCAAATTTTCAAAAATCCTTTACCACATGTACAAATGGGGGTGTAATGTACATGACATATAAAACAAAGTTGTAGTTTATGATACATAAAATTAAAACCTAATGTAGCTACCATATTTTTGATATGATTCAAAATTATGATAACTTTTCAAAATAAAATGAAAAATTTAGCAAAAATTGCACCCTTTATTCAACAATAACTAACACAAAACATGTGATATATTGGGGCAACTATATGTATTTTGATAATAAGTTACAAAAGATTTCATTCAAAAATTCCTTTATATGAAAAGTGAGAAAGATTAAAAAAGATTCATAATCCTTTTATAAAATAATCCCATTGGCTCTAAATTATCATGTTTTGACCGTAATGTTGCAACTAGATAATCGTTGAATATGACAATGAATTGTTGTTGCCTTTGTTGATGGAAGTTTATAAGCTATCAATGCTCACTATTGTTGACAAACCTAATGCATTTGGTTTAAATATTGGAAATGAAAGTTTGTTTCACACCATAGACACAATTGTAAACAATTTGAGACATGTTGGTAGAAAGTTGTACACTTACTATTGGTATCATGTTGATGGAGATAATTGCAAATGTGCATTGACATGCTGGTACACAAAAGAGCATAGGTTTCTAACAATTATTTCATAGACATCCCAACTTGCCAAATGAAATAGAAAAGATTTTCTACATTGTTGGAATCTTGATTGCACTTTGTAGATGTTGCCTTCAAGTAATAAATCTCAACAAGCTAATTTTTGTTAGTAAAAATTGGCCGTATGATTCATGCGTTAAGTGTTTTAATTTTTTTGACTTTGCATATGCGTGAGGCAAAAGTTGGATCTAATGAAAGAATTGGATGTTGAATCTCAAGACAAGGTGGAGCATGGAGAATTTCTAGAGGCTTAAGATGATTGTAGTATGTGGCAGTGTTATACATTTGACCAAATTTGTGGTTTTTTTGTTTGGTAGGTGTGTCAAGTCTACAACTCAAGGTTGTCAATGTGGAGATATAGATGGGATGTCGGTTTTGGAGATTGTATGAATAACTTTCATGGACAATCATCGTGATTGCTAATGTGGAGTTGAAGATAGGATGTTGGTTTTGGTCATTATATGGATGACTTTGATGGATAATCATCATGTAATAAAATCTAAAAGTAGGGATTGTTATTGTCTTGTTGGAAATGATAGATGGACTCTTATCATGAGCCTTGGAAATTGAAGATGGTGAAATGGGCTTTGTGTTAGGATTTTAGGGGTAGAATTTTTTTTAATGTAATGATTCCAAGTTGGTTCAAGGTTTTTTAGAAGTTATGTTGGTCTTCATTTATGTGGTGTGTATTTTGTATGTCATCTGTGGGCTTAATTTGTTTTTATGAATACTTTGCACGTTTTTATTTTAGTGTCTTTGTGTTTACCATGCAACTTGTGCAAGGCATTTTTTTTTCTCTTCTATGGGGTTTCAATTTTGTTGTTGTTGTCTTTTGTCTTTCCTTTGTCATGTGTCTTGTTCTTTGTTCCTACCCATCTTATGTTTCTAATTTTGGTTGTGTTTTTACACTAATTTTTTATTTGTTATGTTTTGAAATTTGGGTTTCCCTCATTAGGTTTTTGGCTTTTGCTTTTTTTTTTTGGGTTTTTGGTTTTTGTTTGTTACATTGGGTTTTTAGTTTATGCATGTTGTACCAAGTTATTGTTTGTTGCATTGGATTTCTTATTTTTGTCAAGGGCATTGGGTTTGCTTGTTTATTTTTAATCATGTATGCTTTGTTTTTTGTTTTTGGTTTCTATATTATTAGTTATTGTTTGAAGGGATGTGGGATGGAATCTAGGAAATAAAACATGGTGTGTGAAGTTTTGGTTTGATTGCTTTTTTTGTTGGTACTTGCTATTGTTTTATTGTTTGCGATGTGAATATGGGGGATGGAACTTGAAATTTGGAAGATGAAAAATAAAATAAAAATTGTCCACTAAAAACCAATATTTACGAAATGCCATATATTTATGATTCATTAGATTGTTCATTGTTAATTCCCATTTATATTACATATGGAGTTTGAAATATGTTTGGATTGAAAGTTGAATTATTCATCTTTGGATTTTGAAATTGCACCACATTGAAATGTTTATTGAATATTTTTGTTAATGGGTAGATTTTAAAGTTTTTTCTTAATCGGTGTTGGGCTTTGAATTTTAAGAACCAATGTTTTTTGAAACTTGGGTATTTAATTTAATGTGATATTTATCAAAGAACCTTAAAAAACCTTTAAGAACCTACTGGCACGTAATGTGTTCATTAAGGGGTTTTGTTAAAGCCCCCAAAAAAATCTTTAAATGTATTTGATAATAAAGGGAATGGACTTGGGGTTTTGTTGTTAAGGTATGTTGCCAAGGTTTGCAAGGCATAAAACACAACTTGTGAATTGATACAATGCTTCCCCCAAGGCAATGGGATGAACTCCACTTGAAGGTTTGGTCATGGCTAAAAGGCAAGCCGTTTTGAGGATATGTGCAATTTGATGTGGGATGTGACCTTATGCTATATGGGAACAAAGTTGAAATAATTGTGGGAATCCATTTGTAGAATCTTTTGGGTGAAAACAATTTCAAAGGTGTTCAAAAATCATCCTAGAAAGGTCGCTTGTAGATAAATGCAACATGTGTTGGAATGCTAATTTGAAAAAATCAAATGAAAGCTTGAGGTTTTGGTTTGGTTTGTAGTCTTTTAGCAAAAGTGGAAAGAAACCATTTGATTAAAGATGTAAAACATAAATAATTAAGGTAGTTTTAAAAGATGTGGGTGCAAGAAATAATGGTGCTAAAGCACAAGCTACTTTAGAGTATTTTCATGCACGTTTAGAGACTAGACTAAAAGGCATTTATGAGTTGGAAGATCATGTTGGGGAGGAGGCACTAAGTTCAAACTTGTCGTTAAAGCTTGGGTTCATAAAAAAAATTCTTCATGTAGGTTTGCCTAGTTGTTTGTTATAAAATGTTTGAGTCGGATTTACGTTTAATTAAGCCTTGTTGCCCCTCCACAAGGGGGTAGAACAAAACACCATTGGGGTAACAAGGGGAGTAAATGCCATACAACCATATCATAGGGGTTTTGTGCTAGTTTATCTAATGGAAACCAAAATGCCACTTGTACATCATGTCGGCGAGCAGTAGGGATGCGGTTGTATAATCGAGGATGATGAAAACCAAAATGGAAGGACCCAAATACATTTAATGTCAAAACCCAAGCCCATGCTGATGCATGCAAATTATGAATAAGGGAAGGTATTGGGCTGGGATGGTCACATAGGTTTAGATTAAATGGATTGGATGTTTTACCAGAACATTAGTGATGAGTTAACCCTTAAAAAATAAATTGACGCCCACAAATGGGGCAAGAGGTTTTAGGTGGAGGTTGTAGGCATGTTGGGAGGGTCGGGGTAGGTTGGGGGGTTTGATCATGGGCAACTATAGGGGTTGACAGAATGGAAGGGGCAAAAGGTCCTACATGTGCATTATTTACGGGGATTGGGAAAGTGTTGTGTTGGTGCTCCACATTTACATGAAGGGTTAGAGGTTGGTAGGGGGAGCTAGTGGGTCATGCATGGGTTGTTAAAATGGTATGGGGGGTTGGTGGGTGGTGCATGATTTGCATAGGAAAGGTAGTGGAGAATGGGGCTATGGTGGTGTATGAAAGGACAAATGGGTGATATGAACTACAAAGTTCAATGAAACATGATAAACTAGGGGACATGGGACATTTTGTGCCCATAAGGAAAGAGGTTTATTAAGAGCATAATCGCAAATAGGCCCCACTTTATAAATACTACATATTTGAACTTGGTAATCCTTAACCTATAGAGCCAATCGCACAAAATTAGGCAAATCAAGAAGGAAAATAGAAAAAATTGTGACAAACAAGCAAGTTATATTTCAATGGATAGCTAAAACCTAACTTCGCCATGACTTTGGACACCATCATCCTTATTTTACTATGTTTGACACAATGTATACACTTTTGGAAACTATTGTGCAAAGATTAGGGGTTCAAAAACTTCTAGTTTTTTATTTTTTGGACTACCCAATTAAGGTAATACCCAATTTCAATAATAATAATAATAATAACACCTTTGACTTAATCCTTTGCTCTTAAAAAAACCTTAGAAAACATATGATTGGTCAATATTAGCCATTATGTATTCATACGTTCACACCTACAACACAATCTTTATTTATTTATTCTTTTTTTTCCTTTGTTATTTTTTTAGGAATATGACAAAAACCAAGAAAAACCAAGACCTTAGCAAAATCACTCATTCAATGGTAGAAACCTTTTATTGTGTTTAGTTTATAAGTAATAACCAAATTCTTAGTGATTAAAAAAAAATTTGGCTTGACATAAACGTAAAAGAAAAGAAAAGAAGGGACCCACCACAAAACAAAACCCAAAAAGAAAAAGGTACACAAAACCCACCCTCCCTTGGCCTTTTCACCTTCATTGTTTGGTTGCCTGTTGATGTTGGTGTTGTTATCATCATCCTCCTTCTCCTTTTTTTTTAGGAAGTGGTTGTTTTTATATGTCTTGTAGTGCCCCCAAAATATAGAAACTAGACTTATAACTAGTCCACTTCTAATGAAAACTGGAATCGAACATGGGTCTTGGAACCCCTCTTTCCTTTTTCTTGAGTGCCTCCACTACAAATTTTTCCTTTTTATATTTCTTTTTCCTTCTTTGCCTAACTTTCTCTCTCCTCTTTTACGTGGCGCTAATTACTAAACATGAAAAAACAACGACAATATTGGCATCTAAGTTGCCACTAGCACTCCCAACGCCATTCATCGCCATGGTATTAGGTGCACTTTGGACTTTCACCCTAACTAGGTGATTCTTTAGTTGGACATGGGGAATACTTTCAATTTGGTGTCAAAAGGAGTCATATTTCAAGAACTTCATGTAGCAAGTGGGGATATCATACATTTCATCCCCTTTGTTGGTGCATTTTATGTGTTTGTGTCTCCCCTATTTTATAGTCATTGTAATCATGAAAGCAAGGTCCTAATCATCCCATCTACCATGGAAACCTATCAAGGTGATCCTTTGGGAAGGGCACTATTTGTTCTAGTTCATTTTAAAGTTCTTTGTTTTACAACTGGTTATTTTCCCCTCTTGTCTATTTCCCTTTACTACAGATGACATTCACATCATAGGTTCCCCCTCAATTGTATCATTTGCATATGAACATTTCCAAGTTAAGCTTTGTGAGATAGGTCTTTTTATCCAACTTCAAAAAGTGTAACATGGTCCCCCTCTGGTTTACTATTTAACTTTGACACCCCATCCCTATTTAACACCCCATCAATAGGAATTAGAGTATTGGGGGTTCCATTGGGTACTTCATCCTTCACATCAACTTTCGTCAAAAAAAATTTATTGGAGGATGTTCAACATGTTGATCTTCTCCTTAAAATGGGTGATGTTTAGGTAGCCTTTGGAATTTTATTATTTGCTTTGAACAACCATAATATCTATTACGATTCACACCTCCATCTTCCACCTTCATAGAATCCTTTGTTTCTTTTTATTTTTCTCTCCTTTAAATGTTTGGGCGCCTTTTGGGTCTAAGATCCTTTGATAGTCTAAAAGGACCTTTAGCCTATAAACAAGCCTTTTTCCCAATAGCTTTTGGTGACATCGACTTCATATGAACAACCACCATCGCTCTAATAATCTATTCAAGGAACTGGGCCTTTGTAGCTTCCATCATAGTTGATAGGTTTAAGGGTGATCAATGTCCCTTCCTTCTTGAAGCCTTAACACGAGTTGACAACAACCTCTTCTTTTTCCAACAACACGTCAAGGTGGCTTGCGATCTTCTACCGCCCCCAGCATGAGCGTGTCTTCCTCCCTTTGAACAATTCATTGGCTAACAAATGGTTCACTTTCAAGATTCCATTTCGAAGTGTTTGCACCATCATACCCTTTCCAACATGCTTTTCAACAAGATATTTGAAACCCATTGTGTTCAAATATTATCATGTTTCGGCCTTGGTGCAGGCGCTTTGGTTTACAATTCGATCAACTTTCCTAGCCTTTCGATTATTTTCCCCATCCTTTTCCATAGTGCTTCAAACATGACTTGGAGTACCACATCCTTCAATTATAGGTATCCCTTGATGTATGTGCACACATCCCATCGATGTTACAAATGTCATTTTTTATGTTGCGCCCACGGCAATGAACACATAGGCACCCATGATGAAGTTTGTGACACTTTTTCTACCATTGCACAAGATGCCAGCTTCCATGTGGGACGAAATTAACTACATGCTTCCTTCAATGACATTCCACTCCTTTTGTCGATGAGTTGATATTATGCTCACCAAAGATGGAATTCACACCCTAGCCAATGTTGTCATTGTTGGTCCAACACAAGCGGATTTACTTTGTTGATCTTACGTAACCTGAAGATTTGTTGCCTCCAAAACAACTCAAGCCAAAAAAAGGCTATTGCAACTAACATCCCACTGATCATTTCCTCCTTTTAACAATTGAGGTGTTTAGATGTTTAGACAAACAAGTTGATGTGTTCTTACACGATTGTGCCAATGCCGTGTGGAACTTCAAAAGGCTAGAGGGCCTTCCTCTTTTTGTTTTGGTTACGTTTCTTCGTAAAAAAATCTCAATTACATTACAAGGGATGCAAGCATCCTGCATCTTAAGTCAAGCGATAGCAGTAGGTCTAACTACTTCTTGACTTCCACCCCTTCAAAATTTACCCCCAATCACCATGGCTGACCTCCTACAAGGAGTCAGTTGTTGAGACAATTGTTGAGACAAAGAGATTTTGACATCTAGTTTGTGTTTGTTTCACATCCTGTAAATTGATCCTTTTCATTTTTCTTTGTCCCTTGTACATTTTCTAGATCTGTGGTGTGTTTATTAATAAAGTTTTGCAGGGTTAACACACACTTGATAAACTTGCCTAGGTTTTTGTTAAACAATTGGCTCACATACTCACCTAAACCAATGCCCAAACCCCCACCCTTGTCCTAAACATGTCCAACTCTAATTGTGAAAAAATCCTCCCCACACCCAAGTGGTTCTTTAAAACTGAAGATATTCAATTAATCAGACTCAGCCAGTTCTTGAAAAGATATTTTTTCTATAGCCCATACCTCATTGTTATAAAAAAGAATCAAATACCTGCCCCACACTGGTTTGAACCTTAAAGCTTTGTGATACCAAACAAGGACCTGAATGCTGAACCCTCGGGCCCAACAATTTAACACTTGGGTCTACTATGGTATATATTGGATTGGTAATAAACACAGAATAAGAATTAACGAAATGCACCATATCCAGCAATTCCATTGGCAATAACTTATTTTATTCAATACTCTCTGTATATTAGTAAGTCTGTATATAAACAGGCTTAAAAAATGGTTAAATACAACAAACAAACAAACAAACAAAATTATAAAAAGGGGATAATATAACCTCTAGGTATTAGGTAATAACTTAACAAGAGGCCTCACCAGAGTCTTTTGGGTGTAAAAAATCTCGCCAAAATGACAAAAAATAAAAATGAAATATTCTGTCACAAAATGTTGAAAAAAATCACCAATTTTTTATTATTATAATTTTTTTTTTTGGCCCGCAAGTGGACTCTGAATTCAGTTTGGTAGCATTTTTTTATTAGTTTTTTTTTCCTATTTAGACAGGTTCAAAAACCTGTCGCCATTTAATGCTTAATCCCTCTTGGGATAGTAGCCAATTTCACAACATCAGAAAATTGGAAAATTGTTTTTCACTGGGGCTGGTTCACCCTGGCCAGTTTTACCCACCCCGCATCTGGTCACGTGAGCCAGTCAAATTAAACTGGAAGAGAATCGGATATTTACGTAATCGGTGAAAGTTGTAAGGTACCTTACCAGGCCTAAAGGTTTAAAGCTAACTCATGGGGCGCACCTCGGTTTCTTTCTCTCCTTTCTTTTGCACTTTCTCTCGTGTTCTCGTGTCCCAGGGAGCTCTCGCGTCGTCCTCGCAGCTACGAACGAAGGCTGTGCAAGAGCTGGCCTCCGCTCGCGTTTGGATCTCTCTCTCTTGTTTTTGGTTTTAGAAATTGGTGAGAGAGAGAGAGAGAGAGAGAGAGAGAGGAGTAAGCACTCCATTGCGGTTGTGTCGTCGTAATTCTAATCGGAGATCTAACAAACCAGACTTGTTTCAAGGTGGTTGTATCCTGCCGGTGTTGGAGGATTTTGTAGGGATTTGGATCCAGCGATGGCGGTGTGTCTTCGGATTCTTCTCCCATGCAGAATAACAAGCAGCAGTTGGTGTTTTCGCCTGGAGTCGTCGCTTCGGGAATCGCACGTGATGCAGGTTGCAGGACGGGTGTGAGTGGTTCGGGAGGGATTTTTTTGGTGGAGGCGGAAGCTGCGAACCGAGGAAAGGAGGAGAAGAGGAAGGACAAGAAGAAGAAGAAGACGACGACGAAGAAGACAGGAGGAGCCACGAAGAGTCCAAGAACGGGAGGAGGAGGAGAAGGAGGAAGTAGAGATGGCGAATCGCAGACGATCCATGGTGACGCGAGTGGTGAGAGCGAGTATTCGTTGGAAAATGGGGTAAGCTCTTGGAAGGAGGGGAAAGATGCGTGGAAGGAGCAGCGCGAAAATGGCACCATTAAGAGCGGTGCTGGGACTAAGAAGGGAGCAGGGAGAGATGAAGAGCGTGCGTTAGGAAGGAAACGCAAGCGCAGGGAGATCGAGACCGCGGTGCCATGGACGGAAGAAATGGTCAGGTTCTTGTTTGAAACCTACGACGACGTTCACCGCAGACTGTGGATTGAAAGCCGAGGGAAAGTGAAGAACCAGAAGAAATGGGATCCTATCATCAAGACGATGCAAGAGAAGTTTGCCAGAGATTTCACCAAGAATCAATGCGAGAGCAAATACTGGAAAGTGCGGAGAGAATGCACCAAATACAAGCTTAAATTAGAGAAGCGAGCGCAGTTGCAACCGGATCTGTACGCCGGCAAGACTGTCAGAGGCTTGCTGAAGCCGAAGTTCTACGACGTCTGGTTGGAAGTGGCTGGCAATAGCGCTGCTCCTATGCCGGAGATCGACCTTTCTTTGGGGTCGCCCGGGGAGACGTCTCCCGATCGTCCTTACAGGATCCCAGGTGGCTTTGACGAAGAAGCAGAGGCGATGATGATGGAGGAGAACGAAGATGTGCTACTGGCGCGCCATAGACATTCCTCCAGTTGCGCCATCGTTAGAGAAATGCAGCAAGTCATAAGCGTGCAGTTGGAGGCTTCGGAGAAACGCGAGGAAGCTCTGAACATTAGAGCTGAGTTGACGATGGAGCTCTTGCGACAACACATGGACCGTATGGAGAGGACGGGGTTCACTGTGGAGGATGCTAGAAAAAGGCAGTTGCAGATGATCGAAGGGGTGGACAATAAGCTGGACAGGCTTGTGCATGGCTTAAGTGCTTTGAATGGAAACATTGGAGCCATCATCAACAGACTGGCTTCTTCCAACTCCAGATAGTAGGTATCTGCTTTCATCTCCGTCTGCAGCACAAAATTGTCTGTGGAGTTTGCGAGGATGTGCTGTCTTCCATCTGTTGTTGACACTGGCAACTTGCATGATACTATAACTTAGACATCACAAGGATCTAGTAACTGTGCTCCACAACTTCAGCAGGAACAGCTCAAATTGTGTAGTAGTATTAGAATCTTCTTTCACATCCTTGGGAACCTGGCTCTTGCCATTTGGCATATGTCCATTGCCTTGCTTTGAATGGGGGAGTAATGTCCAGAGAGACTTACTGGACTTGGTAGAGAAGGAAACTGAGTTGGTCAGAGGGTGCCAGAGAGGGTGTTTGCAGTCTCATCAATGGGATTTAGTAGACAGGGAAGAGATAGCAGTGAGAGAGAGAGCTAAATCTCTATGGATCTTCTTCAGCAGTGGTATTTTAATCCTTGCACTTGGAAAGACGGATTGACACAAAAGATGACAACGAGGTATTCCCCAAAAGAGGTATTCTTATGAGAAAGGATTCCTTCCTTTCTTGACCACCAATGATGAATGCTCTCAATGGTGCTTCTCCTTGTTGATCAAGGCCTGTGGGTGCATCATGTTCATAGCATCTAGTTCCTCTATTGGATAATATGTGAATATATGCAGGCTGGATAACAGAGTTTCATGGGCATACAAGGGATTCATTGCCACAATCAGATGCAATTGGATTTGCACCCTTTCTGTTTCAGGGTTGTTTTTCAGTTTGCTTCCAGTAAATCTCTTTTCAATCATTTTATGAGATTTGGCAATCTCCTTGATCTCTCTCTCTTTAATACTAATTAGGTGCAGCTCAGACAGTTGAGTAGCATCACCCAGATATATCACTGGCCCAGGACATACTTTTGTAGCCCACCCACTCCAGCAAGTCCTTGGATGAGTGGATCCTGATGGAAGGGATAGTGCTGATACTACAAGGTGTGGACAATCTTGGTGCTTTTCCTGCAGCTCAGTTTTCTATTCTAGTGATCTTCAGTTGCCTGCTTTAGCATTTCTCTCTTTAGGCTTACTGCTTATGTATGCACTCCATTCTTGTACAGTGTTCTAGGCAAATGGAATACCAGTCAATCTTGAATCTTATGTGTGTGTACACACTCACTGTCTGTCTGTCTGTCTGTCTGTGACATGTTATCTCATGGGGTTCGCATTGTCTTATCTTTGCAAAGCTGCAGAGCTTTGTTGATTCCTTGAATTGCCTTCACCACTGCCTTTTGATAACTTTTCAAGTTTGAGTTTAGCTGCAATTTGCAGCCACCCAATTCAACAAAAATGACCCCTGGTTCTATCACAATAGAGCTGAAAAGATGAACACTCATGGGAATGTTTTTTTCTTTTGTATGAGCTGTTCTTTCATTGGCATAGTATGCACTCAGTATGATGTCCATGGAGAACTTCAAGATTTGTATTCTGCATCTTGAAATATTTCTTTAAGTGGGAATACCTCTTGATCCACCATTAGCATCACAAGATAACCCTAGAATTTCAGCTCATATTATTGAAAGAGTGCATTTGTTGTTATCATGGCGGATGCATTTGCTGAAGACTTTTTTCATGCAATCATATATTTTTGTTCCCTTCATATGTTTTTCTGATTTTGTAAATCATGACCTTTGATTATATTGGCTTCAACTTCAAAGTCATCCACCTGGGTTGACATCACAAGTTTAATCACAAGAAAGAAATTATAGCTTAGAAAACAGAACAACACCTAAATGAATATGAAGTAAACATTGCAACAGAATTTACATGAGTTGTATGAAAGGCATTGTCATGGAATGATGAAGAAAAGATGAAGGTTATGTGTCACATTTGAGACAAATATGAAAGAAAGTTAAGACAAGAAACTGAAGACAACATCTACAAATTTGACACTTTTATTCATAAATCTTCAAGGGGAAGTTGAGGAATTGTAGCTCATAGATGTCCTTTACAGCGGATTTCAATCAATAAAGTTTCCTATTGATTTTTCAGTGGTAATTGGGTTTTATCAATTTGGAGATCATTTTTGTAGAGAATGATGCCCATTTTGTATAGTACATATATATTGGTATTGACTGTTATTAAACTTAAAAATTCAGAACTATTATTGCTACTAGCAAGTGTTGCACCAATAGTGAAGATATTTAAGTGAACTTGATATTTCATCTGAATTTTTGTGACCAATCCGGATCTGACTGATAGTAGATGCTCCAAGATTTTAGATGTATGGAGCTCGCTAGTCTCAATAAAATACAATCGTTGCCTCATACCCCCCTAGAAGGAAATGTCTGAAATTCATTCCGATTCAAACAGAAGATTATCAAGGTTGATTTCTATCAATTCATTTGCAAAGAATGAATGCCTTCTCTCCATAGTGGCTTCTCTTGATATTTAATCCCCAAACTGCAGAGATCATTCCTGAACTGGTGGCTACCAAATAAGAGAAAACAGGAAGTTCCAGCCTTTTTCTTTTTTGGCTATATATATAGACAAAAAAGAAATTCAAAATCAAAAGTGCTGGAATCCTGGGTATTTTGAGATTTTCAATAGCCAGGATTCGACCAAAATTTAAGAAAAATCATCAGATTTTCATGCATTGTTCAAGCAAGTAGTCAGAAATATGGAAGGATGTTTAAATTTTTTTTAACTTTCGTATTTGGCTAAATCTACCAATGAATGATTGCCACTTTGGCTACATCACAAAATTGGTCAAAAAAGGATTGGTAGGAAGTTGGAACCCAAGTGTTTTCATTTTTTTTCTTGGAAAATTTCGCACACAGTGACCAAAAAACAACGAGGGCCAATGACTTTCACAAAGCATGTTCTGGGAAAAAATCCCCCAAAGTCGTCACATTTCTAGGGAAAAAAATGTCACGAGTTCACCATATTTAGACTATAGCTCCTTGAAAGTCGCCAGCAAATAATGGGGTTTCATAAACAAAAAAACGACTTGTCACTCGGACCTGTAGCCAGATTTGGCTAAGTCCTCTTTTGGAGGATCGCCAGTCCACCAACCTCATGAAATTGGGGAAAAAACAAAACCCCCTGGTTGGAACATGGCGAAATGGAAAATATCTTTTGAAATTGGGGTTCTTCAACTCTCTATTTACTTTGAATTCTGCCACTTTTACTTGGGTCTGGAATCTGCATGATTGGTGCTGCCACGGGGAATCTGGGCAAAATACGCTAAAGGCCTTTCAATGCCAGTAGTACAAAAGTGTACCGCTGCAATCTTTTTTACCCCGTCTGCCCTTTGCCCGTAAAAAAAGTAAGTGCATTAAAAAAAAGGAGAAAAGTTCATAACCTGCTTAGTAGTAGATTATGAATATTTATAACCTGCCATGTAAACTCTATAATATACTACCTAGCATATTATACACCCCTTTGTACCCATAATATGGTATAAAACGTGTCTGGGCATCACCCATTTTTGGGTGGGGAAAATATTAACCGGGCCGAGGGCAGATAGGGTAAAAAAGAAGAAGAATACAGCTTGCTGTACAAAAGTACTTTTGTACTGCTGCCATTGAAGAAGACCTTTTGGCCAATTTAATATTTTCCAGGAATCTGGTTGCTTCCCAAAAACCATAATAACAGAGTACAAACTCAAAGTTGTGCATACAAAAGAGTGTCACTTTATTCATGTGTACTTACTCTCTCCCCTCAGATTAATGTTCTGTGGTCACTGGTGCTCTCCAATGGACCCCACATACTGCACAGCAGTGATTAAATAGAACCCCACAAATTTGGTCTTCTTTTTGGAGCCAAACAAATTGGGAAAAATTCGGATTTTTTTTCTTCTTTCGGTATTGTTAAATTCGGCTATTTTTTAATTTCATTTAACACCCTACTTGAACCATGCATACAAATCATGGTTTTCCCTAATTATAATTTTTTTTAATTTTCAAATTTGGGCAATCTTTTTTCAAAAAATCATTTAATTTGCAACATAAGATTTGTTGCAATCTTATTTGTTACATCTGTGAACTATAAAAAGGCTGGAGCACATACTCTTTAAAAAGGGAAGTACAACCCTTTTTGAGGAAAGGTTCTTAGTTCATCCGGCATCGCAGGACATATGTATGTAACACACTTTTCGGCCTTTGTTCCCCATAGGGGGGGGGTGGGGGAGTCTGGACTATGGATTCCTGGCAGCAGTGGTGAGCTATGCATTAGATGGCAACGTTTCCACTGAGCTGGTTCTTAGCCTGTGGTTTCTTGGAGTTCTCTCATTTATAACTCACAGAACTAAGACAGAATGGACTCATCATCTCTTCAACATGGAATGAGCTTCTGTGAAGAGGTTTATGATTGTCCATCATCATCAAACTTCCCCCCTATGTGCGTAATTCTTTGGGTTCTTGTAGTATCTCTTCTATTGACCAAGCCATTTTGTTACGTCTACAAATTTGTTGTGTCTAATCAAGTGGCAACCAAACTTAAGTTTGTGAATGAAGTGTTTGCTTGGTAGAGATGCTTGGATTGGTACAGTATTTCCCCATAGGGAGAATTGACAACTTTCCAATGAATAGCATTGTACATGTCTTTTCCAAACCTATGCTTGCCTTGCCATTCTTAGGAGAAAAAAATGGGTTTGTTCTTCTTGTGCAAGGACTAGGATTTGAGAAACTTGTGTGTGATCACAACAATTTTGCTCTATTGCTACAGCATGCAACATGTCACAAAACACCTATACACCTCGTGTAAAGTTTTCATCTGTTTTTGGTCTCTAAAATGCAATTACTATGGTTCCAACTATCCAAGTTATTCAACAAAGATTGTGATACACGATTAGCTCCGTTAGATAAAGATGATTCTTCAAAGGACTAAGCTAAGGAATCTTATAATTTTAAAAAAAAATGATGGTAAAAAAAATTGAGAAAATAATAATCTATTATTCACTCAAAAAACACTCACATTGTAGAAAAAATGAAAAATGAAAATTTTAGAAATTTAAAGTATTTTCTAAAATTTTAAAAGTCTTTTATCACATATAAATGGATGTAATGTACAAAACATATGAAACAAAGGTTTCTAGTTTATAATACAAGAAACAAAACCTTAAAATAGTTTGCATATTTTTATATGATTTGAAATTATGATTATTTTTCAAAACAAAGTTGAATATCTACACACATTTGAAATTTCATATTTATTTAACAATGTTTAAAACATAACATGTGATGTATATTAGGGGCAACTTTAAGAATATTTAATAACAAGTTGCAAAACAAAAAATTCAAAAAAAAATTTTTATGAAAAAGTCAAATGGATTCCAAAATGACTTATAGTCCTTGGATTTAGTAAATGAGTGGCTCCTTTGAGGTGATCAGACCCTATTGCATGGTTGCAATGAATCAACTTAAATTACACCACAATTAACAAATTCCTCATCATTTGTGGTTTTTGAAACCATATTTCATGAAATATGATGGAGGTGCTTTTAATAAGTTAAAATTGCCTTAACAAAGGTCAAAATGAATTAGCACCCACTAGCACAACATCCATTGGATGGTTGTTATGACTTGGTTGTGGATGAACCTCAATTGGCTTAATATTTAATGTCACCTTGGTAACCCATTCCATAAAAAATAGGTCCTATATATATAGGTAAATTTGTGTAAGCATGTTAAAGTATACATTAAAATTAATTTGTCAAGGTTGGATGCAAGTAGATTAAAATTAGCAACAAAACCCAACATAAAACTATTATACATTAAATGTTATCATTTAAATGACCAAAGACAAAATATATTTTCATTATTGTGCATTTCATTTCATTTTAAAACTTAATTTAATGAGTTTTTAATCTACTAGTTCAAAGTGCATGTAGTTTTGAAGTCCTTTTTTCGTTTTTTTTTTGGTAGTGAAAACCTTTGTAAAGTACATGTGAAATAATACTAACAAATAGAAAATAAAATAACTTTTTGATGGGGATTTCAAGAATATTATCATCTTTATATATCTTAATCAAATATGTACATATTCAATTGAGTATTTTGTGTTAATGTACCAAGAAATATAAAATCTTCATCTTCTTTGGAATCTAAATTATGTAACTATAATTATAATTTACATGAAAATATCTTGACATGACCCTCTTGTATTTTTACACCTTTGTTTGGTAATTGACATTGTGAAATAGAATGCACCTCCATTTCATCTTCATTACTTTAAAAAGAAAAATTAAATTTTTTTTAGGAATATTCAATGGATGGTTCCTTTTTCTTTGAAATGTGGAAAACTAGCTATGTACCATGTAAAAACAAGGTGAAAGCACATTAAGCCCTTCCAAAATTGTAGTCACAAGTATATTTTTTTGCAATTTAATTTTTTGGTAATGTATGGATATCACATCTTAAATTTTTTTGGCTTGTTTTAAGTATATTTGATTAGCTTTAGACGTCATCTAATCAATTATTTTGAAAAATTCAACAAAAATTGAAGAATTTGAATGTATGGAATATATTTGTGACAAAATAATACTTTTCATAAAGTTTGAAATTTTCAATATATACTTCAAAACTAAGGTTGTGGATGGAATTTTAGTGTGAATTTTTTTATGATGTATGATATTGATATACATCAATTAAATTTAGGACAATTTAGAAATTTAAAGTTTTTGGATGAAACTCCATTCAAAAAATGTGTTTTTTAATATTTGTTTAGCAATGAATGCATAATAATATCTTTTTTTTTGAAAAAAATCACTACTATATAAAAGATAAGGAAAGGGGCATTGTAAATTATTTTTGAAATTTTCCTTTGTTTGGTAATGTTTCATGAATCATAGACATGAGACCTTATGGATGTTGAAAAATTGTAAATTATGTACTATATGTACATTGATTTTATCCAATCCTTTTCATTTAACCATTGAATTCAAAAATGTTGTTGTGTAAATTCTAAAGTTTTTTACTTGTGTTTAGGATAAACAAAGGATGTCATCAAGATTTTAATTTATTGTCTACTATAATACTTGTTATAATCACATTTTTTGAACAAAAGTGGCTCATCCTTAGTGTGTTTTCACCCAAAAATTCACAACTGGTGAAAGATAACAACATTGCCATATAAATTATTAAGTTTTTTAGCAATGTACATAAGTGTCACTAGAGTTTTTATAAAAAATCCTTGCTTTGAATGCTTATTGCTAGGCATGATTGTTTCACAAAGGACAATTAAAACCACTAATTGAACACCAAAAGAAAATTTATAACTGTTGAATTGTAAACAAAAGTTGTGGGTTGACATTAATCTATCCAATAAATAATTAAATGTACTAGTAACCAATGAAAAAAAAATAATAATTGGCAAAAAATAATGTTGAATTGTAAACATTCATGTGAAACATTATAAACAAAAAAAAACAAAAAAAACATTGACTAAAACTAGATAATTAGTATTTAAACAATGCCAACAAATGTTAAATTGAAAAAAAAAAACTTGCACAAATAAAAAAACACAAAATATAGAAAGAAAAAATCTTAGGGGGACACTAATAAAAAGAAAAAAAAAGAAAAAACACAAATAAAAATATAGGGTGTAATATATTAGTTGTTGGGTGAAAATTATAAGTTAATTAATGAAAAAATAGGTACATTTTATTCAAATAATCAATTTGATTATAATATAAGGTATGTAATAATTTGAAATAGTGGATCACAATTAATATTGGGTGGATTATATATATATATATATATAACAAAATGATGCAATAATAGGGTGATAAAAATTAGGTTGAACAATTATCTAACACCCCCCCTTTAGATGGTTGTTTGACCCACGTATATCCCAAACTTTACACTAAGTGTCCCCCTTGGGGAAAATAACTAATGAAAATATCTTGACAACTAACTTGTTGTTTTTAAATTGTAAACATTGGTTGGACACCCAAATGAAAAAAAGAATAAAAATTGACCAATGAAAATTTGTAAAAGTTGAAAAATTAGTTAACAACCTAATAGTAGGAACATTGTTTTTAAATTTGCAAACATTATTTATAAATTGTGAAAACCCAAAAAATACAACAAAACCAAAAAAAGTAGAAAAAAATAAAAGCAAATAAAAATGCAAAAATAATCAAGAAAGGTGGGTGTTTTAATAAAAAATAAAACTTATAAGTTAATGTTGTAAGCCAAAAAAATCTACATTCATAAGTGAGAAAACACCTAGCTAACAACTTTGTGGCAAATATGATTCATCATTGAGACAAAGGATTCAAGAGGGGCAAACATTACCATTAGATTGCAAGCATGGTACCCAACATGTCATAATAAACTAATATTATTTTGAATGTTGAACCTTGGCCTACTTTAATTTGTTAAAAATTGCATTGTAAGGGAAGTTCTCCAAAGTGAAAAAAAGTTGTGAAAACATGCCCACAATAGTTGGAAAATGTTCATTCAACCCCCTTCATAGCTTTGACTTCATGAAATTTTTTTTTGAGAATGTTCTTTCATGTTGATTGGCTACTCCCAAAAACATAGACAACAACAATTTCTACCAACTTGAAAAGCTTAGGGAAAGAATTGCTTAATATTTTTAAGCATGACAAAGTGTGCCATAGTTGATCAAATGGATTCACATGAAATGAAGCTCCATGGCTATCACTACATTAGTTCTCATTGTGAATTTAAAATTGTTACATTGCAAGCCAACGCTTGAAGTGACAATATTGAAGGAGAGACAATTATACCCAACTCAAATGCTTGTAACATTAATGACCTTTAACAAACAAAGTACTATTATTCAAAATTCAAGTCAACATTTTGTTGCAACCAATATTGGGGATAAACAATTAGTAACGAAATGATTGGTTAATTCCTTTCTGAAGCTTTAACTTGCAAGTTAACAAGACATTAAATAATAGTTTAGAATATTTTAGAAACTTAACATAAAATAGAAACATAAATAAAAAAGGCAAGAAACACACTAATGCACAACTCCTTCACCTTTTCCAACATAATAATGTAAGTTTGTTTGTGACACACCTTAGTTTTTTGTCACATGGTTTGGGGTAAATAATATAGAAAGTTTGTTCAACACATTGAAATATTAAACATTCAACCCTCATTGTGTTCAAATCAAATTCAAATGCAATCCACAACAAGATGATGGTACCATGCAATGCACTCCCAAGCTCCTTGATAAACTCAAATGTGAATATAAGGTGAAAACAACGAAAATATAAGGAGTTGGGGCACGCTCCTTAATTCGCAACATTTCGGGGGTAGAGGGGCGTGCTGGAGCTTTGGGATGAGGACTACGATGAATGACAAGCAAGTCAATTAATCACATGGATCTACACACACCAAACAACAAGTTGGTTAGTGCATAGTTGGAACACTTCTGGTGTACGGACGAGCCACGAGCGAACATGGACTCATAAGACTCACCATGGCCTAGACTTGGGGGAAACCACCACCTTCCCCCTTATAATATTCTTTATGCTTGGCCACGGGGCCAGCACCCAAATGTCATTTTGTCTCGGGACACCCAAGTTGGAGTCCCGAAATTCTTGAAATTAGGGCTCCCGTGACTTTGGAGGCCCATAACTTTATGTGTAAACTTCCAATTAAGATGAGGTCTAAAG